>Ga0326727_10002851_pt1 | contig 57242 bp, 45 predicted proteins | sample MB2enrmetagenome_FD_207643 | JGI IMG/M metagenome (GOLD analysis project Ga0326727, IMG submission 207643) | Lab enriched peat soil microbial communities from McLean, Ithaca, NY, United States - MB29MY | ecosystem: Environmental > Terrestrial > Soil > Wetlands > Peat | place: USA: New York... | reverse complement strand
GAACTGCAGGGCAGTGAGGAGGAAGCCGAACTTTTCCTCGGCCTCGGCCGCATCGATGCCCAGGGCCTCGAACATGGCGGACTGCTTATCGAGAGTATGGTTGCGGATGGAGCCGCCGCCGATCTCATTGCCGTTGAGGACCAGGTCGTAGGCCCGGGCCAAGGCCTTACCCGGTTCGGACTCGAGCAGAGCCAGATGGCCGTCCTTGGGCGATGTGAAGGGGTGGTGCTTGGCCGCCCAGCGTTTTGCCTCAGGATCGTACTCCAGCAGAGGGAAATCGGTGACCCACAGGGGGGAGAAGACGCTCTCGTCGATGAGCCCAAGCCGCTCGCCCAGCTGCACGCGCAAATACCCCAGGGCGGTGTTGACTATGTCCGCTCCACCAGCCTGAAAAAAGACGATGTCACCCACAGTGAGCTTCAGGCGATCGGCCAGAGCTATCTTTACGTCCTCGGAAAAGAACTTTGCGATGGGCGACTGCCACTCGTTCTCCCGGATCTTGATCCAGGCCAGGCCCTGAGCCCCATAGATCTTCACGAACTCGGTAAGTTCGTCGATCTCCTTGCGGGTCATGGATTCGCCCCCGGCCACCTTGAGGCCCTTGACCAGCTCGGCCTTGGCGAACACCCGCAGCTCACACCCGCGCACGATGTCGGTAACGTCGGCGAGTTTCAGGCCGAAGCGCAGGTCGGGTTTGTCCAGCCCGTAATCGCGGATGGCATCGTCGTAGGTCATGCGCGGGAAGGAAGCGGGTAGGTCAATGTCCAGGCATTCCTTGAACAGGGTGCGCACCATTGTTTCGGCCATGTCCATGACCTGTTCCTCGTCCACAAAGCTCATCTCGATGTCGATCTGGGTGAACTCCGGCTGGCGGTCGGCGCGCAGGTCCTCATCGCGGAAACACTTGACGATCTGGTAGTAGCGCTCCATCCCGGCCACCATGAGCAGTTGCTTGAAGAGCTGAGGCGACTGGGGCAGGGCGAAGAACTGGCCCAGGTTCACCCGGCTGGGCACCAGGAAGTCCCGCGCCCCCTCGGGCGTGGACTTGGTGAGCATGGGGGTCTCGACCTCCAGGAAGCCAAGCCCGTCCAGGTAGCGGCGTACGCTCTGGGCCGCCTTGGAGCGCAGGATGAAGTTCCGGGCCAGCCTGGGGCGGCGCAGATCCAGGTAGCGGTACTTGAGGCGCAGGGCCTCGCTCACGTCCACCCGGTCCTCGATGGCAAAGGGCGGGGTCTTGGAGGTGTTCAGGAGCTTCCAGTCGTTGACCACCACCTCGATCTCGCCGGTGACCATGCCCGGGTTGGTCATTCCCTCGGGGCGGGGCCGGACCGTGCCCTTAATGGCCAGTACGTACTCGGAGCGGATCACGTGGGCGCGCGAGTGGGCCTCGGGGGCATGGTCGGGGCTGAAGACCACCTGGGTCAGCCCGGCCCGGTCGCGCAGGTCCACGAAGATGAGTCCTCCATGGTCCCGGCGGAATTGCACCCAGCCCATGATGCACGCCTCTTTCCCCACGTCGCTGGCAGTGAGTTGGCAGCAGGTGTGGCTGCGTCGCCAGTCTCCCAGGGGATCGGCAACGCGGGGGGTCTCGTCAGTGGGAATGATCTGGTCCATGAGGCGTACGCTCCAGTGATTACTTGCGAAAATGTTCCAGCAGGGAAACTCGGGAGACCGTGTCCTGGCTGCCCGAGGCCATGTCCTTGAGCACCACGGTCCCGGTTTCCACCTCGGAGTCGCCCAGGATCAGGCAGAAGCGCGCCCCGGATTTTCCGGCCTGGCGCATCTGGCTCTTGGCGGATTTGGTCGCCAGGGCACATTCTCCGGCAAGTCCCGCGTTGCGGAGTTCCTGCGAGAGAAGCAGGCCAGCGTTCAGGGCCTTGTCCCCGAGCGCCGCCAAGAAAAAGTCCGGGGCAACCAGCGGGACCTCGCCCATGAGCATGGCCAGGCGCTCCATGCCGCAGGCGAAACCCATGCCAGGCAGATCAGGGCCGCCGAGGCTCTTCACCAGGCCGTCGTAGCGCCCTCCGCCAGCCACGGCAGTTTGCGCTCCGATCCTGCCGGAGGTGACCTCGAAGGTAGTGCGCGTGTAATAGTCCAGGCCGCGCACCAGCCGGGGGGACAGGGTATAGTTCAGTCCGCCCGCGTCCAAGAGCGCGAGCACGGCGTCAAAATGTTCCCGGCACCCGGGGCACTGGTAGTCGGCGATGAGCGGCGCGGTACGGGTCAGCTCCCTGCAGCTGGGCACCTTGCAGTCCAGAACCCTGAGCGGGTTGGTCAGCTTGCGGCGCATGCAGTCCTCGCAGAGCTGTCCGGCATCGAAGCCCTTGAAGTAGTCGTTCAAGGCGCTCAGGTAGATCGGACGGCACTCCGGGCACCCCAGGGAGTTAAGTTCGAAATTGAGGTCGGCAATGCCCAGTTCGCCGAGAAAATGTCCCAGCATGAAGAGCATCTCCGCGTCCAAAAGCGGCGAAGACGAGCCCAGGGCCTCGACATTGATCTGATGGAACTGACGCATGCGGCCCTTCTGGGGGCGTTCGTAGCGGAACATGGGCCCGGCGCAGAAGAGCTTGGTCAGCTCCTCCTTCACGTGCAGGCCGTTCTCCACGTAGGCCCGCACCACCCCGGCCGTGGCCTCGGGGCGCATGGTCAAGGAGCGGCCTTTGCGGTCCTGGAAGGTGTACATCTCCTTCTGGACCACGTCCGTCTCTTCCCCGATGGACCTGGCAAAAAGTTCGGTGCGCTCCAGGATGGGCAGGCGCGCTTCCTGGTACCCGTACCGGGCGAACACCCGCTTGGCACAGCTTTCCAGGTGGTTGTACACCTGGGACTCGTTCGGCAGTAGGTCTGCGAAGCCCTTGATTTTTTGGATTTTTTCCATGAGTATCCCAGGGGCGGGAATCGCCCGGCAAAAAAAATTAGTTAGCCTCAACACTTCTGCTTGTCAAAAGCTCTTTGTGGCCTGGGGCCTGGCGAAGGCGGGAATCGGGGTCAGCGGGGGTTCGGCCGTGAGGTCGGCGGCAAAGGCGCAATAAGCGCCCACCTGCAGCGGCACCACCAACCGGCCTAGACCCCAGAAGGGGAAGCCCTCCCGCCAGGTGCAGTCCGGGCCGGGCAGCACGCTGCCCTCGTGGATGGGGATCTGGCCCATGGCCCGCCGGGCCAGGCGCCGCATATCCCAGGGGGTGAACCACCGGGCCTGGCTGAGAAGCTTGTGGCGTTTTGCGGAGAGCCTGTAGAGCGAGAAGCGGTTCACGTACCCGACGATCACTCCGCGTCGCGCCACGCGCGCCGCCTCCTGGAGGGCCAGGCGGGGGTTCTCCACGAATTCCAGAAGAGTGAGCAGGGCTACGTAGTCGAACTGGTCCGTGTCGTAGGGCAAGTGTTGGGCGTCGCCAAGGTTGCATTCAACTTTTTCGCCCAGGCGCTCTCGGGCGGCTTCCAGCATCACCGGAGACTTATCCAGACCGGTCACGTCGAATCCGCCCCGGTGGAAGAATTCCAGGAAGATGCCAGGCCCGCAGCCCACCTCCAGAAGCGTCCGCCCCCGCCTGGGCCAGGGGGCCGTCAGCCATTCCAGCAGGTGGCACTCCTGGACCAGGGCGTACGTCCCCCTCGGCGAGGCCAGCCAGCGCTCGTAGCGCTCCAGATCATGGCGGTCCCAGAGCATGGATTACCTCGCCAGGGCTCTGCCCTGCACCCGCCAGGGGGGAAGCCTCCCCCTGGACCGGCTGTTTGCTTCGCGTCTTTTAATCGGCGACTCGCTCTAGGAGCCGGTTGGAGGCTGGGGCGCAGTCCAGGTCTAGGCTCCTTTCTTCTCCTGCCTGGCCCAGGAGTCGCGCAACCCGACGGTACGGTTGAACACCAGCTTGTCCGGACCGTGGTCGCGGCGGTCGGCCACGAAATAGCCGACACGCTCAAACTGAAGGAACTGCTCCGGCCTGGTCGCGGCAAGACTCGGCTCCACGGGGCAACGCGTCAGGATCTCCAGCGAGTCGGCGTTGACGTAGTCCTTGAAATCCTTGCCATCCTCGGCCGCCATTGGGTCGGGCTTGGTGAACAGGCGGTCGTACAGGCGGATTTCGGCCCAGGCGGCGTGCTTGGCGCTCACCCAATGGATGGTGCCCTTGATCTTGCGCCCGTCCTCGGACCAGCCGCCTCGGGTGGCCGGGTCGTACGTGCAGCGGATTTCCGTTACCTCGCCCGTGGCCGGGTCCTTCATCACCTCGGTACAGGTGACGTAGTAGGCGTGGCGCAGGCGCACCTCCTTGCCGGGAGAGAGGCGGTGGTAGCCCTTGGGAGGCACTTCGCGGAAGTCGTCCTGCTCGATGTAGAGTTCGCGGCTGAAGGGAATTTGGCGCGTGCCCATCTCCGGTTTCTCGGGGTGGTTGGCGCACTCGAAGACCTCTTCCCCGTCCTCGGGATAGTTGGTGACGACCACCTTCACCGGCCGAAGCACGGCCAGAGCCCGGGGGGCGCGGTCGTTCAGATCCTCGCGCAGGCAGGCCTCCAGCATCTCGATCTCCACGGTGTTGGCCGCCCGGGCCACGCCGATGCGCTCTGCGAAAAGGCGTATGGCCTCAGGAGTGTAACCCCGGCGCCTGAGCCCTTGCAGGGTGGGCATACGCGGGTCGTCCCAGCCGGACACGTGTCCCTCGGTCACCAGCTGGATCAGGCGGCGCTTGCTGACCACCACGTAGGTCAGGTTGAGCCGCGCGAATTCGTACTGGCGCGGGCGGCTGGGCACGGGCAGGTTGTCCAGCACCCAGTCGTAGAGTTCGCGGTTGTTCTCGAACTCCAGGGTGCAGATGGAGTGGGTGATGTGCTCCAGGGCGTCGGAGATGCAGTGGGTGAAGTCATACATGGGATAGATGCACCAGGTGTCCCCGGTGCGATGGTGATGGGCGTGCCGGATGCGGTAGAGGGTGGGGTCGCGCATGACGATATTGGGGGAGGCCATGTCGATCTTGGCCCTGAGCACGCGGGAACCGTCGGGAAATTCGCCGGCACGCATGCGGCGCAACAGATCCAGGTTTTCGTCCGGCGTGCGGTCCCGCCAGGGACTGTCCATGCCCGGCTCGGTCAGGGTGCCCCGGGTTTCGCGGATCTGTTCGGCGGTCTGGTCATCCACGTAGGCCAGGCCCTTCTTTACGAGGATCTCTGCGTAGTCGTAGAGTTGCTCGAAATAGTTGGAGGCGAAATACAGACGGTCGTCCCAGGAGAATCCCAGCCAGCGAACGTCGGCCTGGATGGAGTCGACGTATTCCTGCTCTTCCTTGGTGGGGTTGGTGTCGTCGAAGCGCAGGTTGCAGGTTCCGCCAAACTCCCGGGCTATGCCGAAGTTGAGGCAGATGGACTTTGCGTGGCCTATGTGCAGGTATCCGTTGGGCTCGGGTGGGAAACGGGTGGCTACGGCCTTGTGCTTGCCGTCGACCAAGTCGGCGGCCACGATGGCCCGGATGAAGTCCAGATGCTCTTTGCCGGTGTCGCTCATGGATGCGTCCTTTTTCCCTGGTTGGTCAACCCGCCAGAAATAGGTAAAAAGGAGCGTCCGGTCAAACAGGCCTGGGCGGATCTTGACGGAAGGAACGTGACCGGAGCTGACCGGGCGTGGCCGGTCGAATGAAGACCGGCCGGCTAGTCCGCTTTGGGGAGTTCGTCAGTGCCGTGCACCTCGAAAACTTCCTTCTGGGCCTGCTTGAACTCGTCCACGGTGAAATCGAAGCCGTTCTCGCGCAGATACGCCCAGTTGGCGGCCGGGTCCTCGCACTCATTCACCCGGCTGCGGAACATGGGGTCGTCGCGCATGCGCTCCATGTAGGCCTTGGCGGATGCGATGCTCATATGGCGCTCCTTTGAAAGATCATTGCCTGGAAAAAGTACTAGATTTGGCAATAATCGCAAGATGGCCGAATTGGTCTTACCCGTCGCCGGTCCCTCCGTTTATTTAAAAATTTGATAGCTAATTCATCTTATGATAGATTTTCTCAATGCAAATGGGACCAGTCCAGCGAGCTCACATCGAGGCCGCGATACGCGACAAATACCGGAAAGTGGCTACCGGCCGAGCAGGCCAGTTCAAGTATCCGACCGGGACTGCCGGGCTGGCCGGACTTGGTTACGAGCAGTCTTGGCTTGCCAGTTTACCTGGCCCGGTCCTGGAATGCTTCTGCGGGGTGGGCAACCCTTTCTCCCTAGACCTGCCTCGCCAGGGTGCCCGGGTGCTGGACATAGGTTGCGGCTGCGGCGTGGATACCCTCATCGCTGCGTTCCTGGCAGGCCCAGATGGGCTTGCGGTGGGCGTGGAGGCCATCCAGGAGATGCTGGCCACGGCCAGGGAGAACGCACGGGCCGCGCGGGCGGAAAATACAGGATTCGTTGAAGGGTCCGCCGAGAGCCTGCCCTTCCGGGACGGCGCGTTCGACCTGCTGATATCCAGTGGCGTGTTCAACCTGGTCATCGAAAAGGAACTGGCCCTGTCCGAGGCCTTCCGGGTCCTCAAGCCCGGGGGGCGTATCCAGGTGGCCGATCAGGCCCTCACCGGGCCGCCTCCCACGAGCGTGGGCGAAGCGGTGGCTTCTTGGTTCACCTGACAGGGCGGCGCGATACCAGGAACGGAGTTCCTGGCCATGCTCTCCAAGTCGGGATTCGTGGAGGTGAAAAGCCACGGAGAGACGGGCTACAAAAGCTCACCCACGACCATGGGCATGCTGTTCAGCGCGGTGAAGCCCGACTGAAGCAGCCCAAGAGGGGTGCGGGACGAAGCCTCACCGGATTTCTGGCCTACCCGCGCCGGGTGGCCACGATGGTGTCCAGCAGGCAGTGGCAAATGGAGTGGTGCAGCACTTCCGCGGGGCCGTAGGATTGGACGGGCACGTAGAAGTTGCCGTCGCCCAGGGACCGCAGGGGGTTGTCCGGTGCGAATCCGGAGAGGGTCAGCACCAGGCATCCTTTGGTCCTGGCCGCCCGGACGGCGCGCAGGATGTTTTCGCTTCTGCCCGAGGAGCTGATGGCCACCAGGATGTCGCCGGCGTCGGCGAACATCTCCACGGGTTTCTCGAAGAGGTGCGGATAGCCGTAGTCGTTGCCGATGCAGGTCAATCCGGAGCAGTCGTTGAAGGCCACGGCCCGCATGCCGCCGGTTTTCCAGAAGTCCGTGGCCATGTGGGAGGAAATGGCGGCTGAAGCCCCGTTGCCAACGAACATGAGCTTCCGTCCTGCGCTGGTCTGTTCCTCGATCAAAGCGGCGGCGGTGGCCACGCCGGAGGGCAGGTCCACGGCTTCGCCGAGGGCCTGCGAGTAGAGAATTGTCCGGGTAAGAGAACACAGGGTCTCGTAAAACTGGGCGGCGGAGCTTTTCACGCGTGTTCTCCTATGTGGCGGCCTGGGCCCGGCGGGCCTTGAGAAAGAACCAGGCCAGGGTGGCGGCCAGGATGAGGCACACCGAGGCAAGCAGGGAATGGGCCACCTGAATGGCGCTTTCATGCCTGTAGACGACCAGGGCGGCGAACAGGGCCACGCCGAGCCCCTGCACCCACATGAACCCGAACTCGTTGCGGGCCTGGGAATAGACGAAGAGCACGTTGGCCGTGGCCAGGATGGCCATGGCCGCGCTGATGACCGGGAGCAGTGGCGCGGCAGTTTCGTATTGTACGCCAAAAAGCAGGGTGATCACCAGCTTCGAGGCCAGCAGGCAAGCCAGGGCGAAGCCGCCGCCAAGCAGAATGGTCATGCCCAGGGACATCCACAGGCTCTTGTTGCCCTGTTGGCCGCTGGCCTTGGCGGTGGCCGCCTCGGTGAACAGCACGCTCACCAGCACGGCCGGTCCGTAGAAGGCGATGCGGCCGATGATAGCGGCCGTGGCGTACAAGCCTGCCTCTTCACCGGGGCAGTAATGGCGCACCAGCACCAGATCCAGATTGTTCAGGCACATGGTGACCACCGAGCTGATCACCATGGCCAGGGTGTATTTTCCGACCTCCCGGTGGAAACCGTGGGGGAGAGGTTCCGGCTTTATTGAGAAGAGGTCCTTGAGGAACAGGAAGGCGATTCCGGTGTGGAACACGTAGCCCACCAGACCGCAGAGCATGGCCCCGGTGACTCCCATGGACAACCAGGTGAGCAGGATCAGGCTGGCCACGCAGCGGATGCAGGCGTTGCTGGCCCCGGCCAGGCCGTAGCCAGTGAAGCGCTGAAGGCCCTGGAGCATGCCCCAGGGCACGGGCACCACCAGGGACATGGTCACCATGCCCATCATCACATACACGGGAACGATGGAACCGAGGTGCAGGTACTCTTTGAGCCAGGGAGCGCAGACCAGGCCGACCAGGCCCAAGGCGACGCCGGTCCCGGCGGTGATCGTCACCGCCTTGCCGAATAACCCGCGCACCCGGCCCATACCCTCCAGGGCGAAGCCGGCGGTGAAGCGGGCCATGATGAGCGGAACGATGCCCAGCGGCGCGGTCAGGATGACCGTGGAGGAGTTGAGGGCATTGAAACTGCCGAAATCGTTGGGGGTCATGGACCGGGCCGCGATCAACTGGAAGAGGTAGTTGAAGATGTTTCCCGAGTTCATGAGCACCAAGATGATGAAATTCTGTCTGAGAAATCGTTTCACTTGGCGCTCCCGGCCGGGTCGGAGGTGTTCGAGCGGAACTTTGTATCAGAGACCAGGGCGGCGCAGAAGAGCCAGAGGCCGCACAGGCCGATGAGCTCAGCAATGGGAGCTGCCCCGGCCAGGCGGATCGCGGCCGCCATGACGGCCGCCGCCAGGACTCCGACGCAATAATGAAGGGCGGCGTTCCTGGCAAGGCGGGGGAAACGCCTGGCCCATGAGGGCCTGAGCGCCCTCCAGAAAGGTATTGCAAGGATCGTCCCCAGCATGGCGGTCAGGCGGAAGGTCTCCGGCCCGAGAACCAATCCCGACAAGGGGACGGTCAGCACGGCCAGCAGCCAGGTTCGCGCGGACAGAGGGCGCCGGCCCTGGCCGCCCCGTTCTTCAGATTTGACCTGTGAGGGCGTCGTCTTAAGCCAGGCGACAAGGGTAGCGAAGGCTTGCTGTAACAGGCCCTTGCGGGCCAGCACCCAGATAAGGCCGAAGAGCGCGGCCAGGGCCAGGGCGGCAGGCCATTTGGCCGGTCTGCCCGGGGTGGTGGGAGAGCCCGAAGAGCCTGATGAGGACGCGGCCTGCTCACCGATGTTCATAAGTCCGGGCCCCGAGGCCTGGGATACCAACAGGGCCTTCACTTCCAGCCAGGGATTCCTGGCGAAGCGGACCTGGGCATTCCCGGCCGGTGCCTTCGGCCCAGACAGCTCAGACGGGCCATTGAGCCCGACAGGGATAGGGATATCTACTCGGCCCATGGACAGCCAGTGGGCTGACGCGGCCATCTCGGAGGCTCCAGCCGCGTCAAGGCCCGTCAGGGTCCGTCCGACATGAGCCAGTTCCAGCAAGGTCTGGCCTCCGAGCACCTCGGGCCAGGTTGCCAGGCGAGTCCCGGCCAGCACGGCCCGGCTGCAATCGAGCCCGGAGTTGGGAGCCCCGCCGTCGAGCCTGAGGGACATGACGGGCCAAGGCTGACCGGCCGGGAGGGCGTCGTCCCCGGCAAGTGCCGGGAGATACACGGCCAACCGAGAGGATGGGGCGGGAAGGGCCAGGAGCGTCTTCTTGTCCCCCACAGACAGTTCCAGGCGGGGGGGCTGGTCTCGAACGGTCCAGGGGGATACGGACACATCCAGCAGGAGCCACCGGAGAGGGAAGGAGGGGCCTGCGGCCTCAAGGTCCAGGCTTTCGCCACCTGCGGCGGCGGTCGCTTTCAGAACCCGGGACTCATCGAACAGGTAGCGGGCTGTGAACAGATTCTGGCGCGGTGCGTGGGGGTCATAGCTCTGGAGCACGGCCCGGCGCAGAGTCAGGGACATGTCCGGGCCGCCGGCCGTGAATTTCAGACGCACGCCCTCCACCTTGGCCGGCAGGTCGGCGAACACGGCCGGGAAACCGGGTTTCACCGCCACACTGACGCTGCGCCCGGCCCCATAAGCCTCGGCCGTGACCCCGGCCAAACTTTGGCGGGCGCGGCCCAGCTCCAGCCAGAAGCTGTATTCCCGGCCAGGCTCCGGGGTGAAGGCCGTCCCTGTCTCCAGGACCAGTCCGGAATTCCCGCTACCCTGGCACTCGACGTGAAGGCCGTCGGCAGCCGAGGAGAAGCTCAGCCTGCCCGGAGAGACCAGGAGCTTGTCCGCCAGCTCGGGAAAGACTGGAGTGCCTGATTCGCGAGTCATTGAGCCGGGTGTGTCCGTTTTGGGGCCGGATTCGGCCAGGGACGAGAAATCGAGGCTCCAGAGGGGGGTCTGGCCCACCAAGCCGTTCGGATCCTCGATGTCGCACGGGGCTCCAAAGCTCGCGCAGCGTTCGGCAGTGGCGGCCAACAGGGCGGGCACGTCCCGGCGAGGGGCCACGTCGGCCAACCGGGCCGACTCCAGGGTCTGGGCGAAGGGAACGCCCGGGTCCTGGGCCGACTGGACCACGGCCAGAGAGTTGAGTCCCAGTCCCTTCCAGGGCGGGCCGACCAGTTCCTGGAGGTTGGCGGAAAGCTCGCCCCGACCGGTGAACACCTCGCTGGCCCGGGCAGGGAGATTTCGAGGCAGGCCACCCTCGGTAAGAGAGGGCGGCAGACCCGAGGGAACGAAAAGGATCTTTTCCACGCTTCGTTCGCGTTCCACGTCCTCCACGGACCGCTTGTAGAACATCAGGGCTATTTCCTTGAGCCAGGCGGCCTTGACCCCCGGGGCCGTCTCGCGCAGATAGCGGCCCAGGTAGAGACGCAAAATTTGGCGGCCGTCGCCCAGGTCGAAGGTACGCTTGGGAATGGCATACCAGTCCAGGACGGTGCGACCCTTGCCGGCCGGGTCCAGGGAGACCACCAGGTTCACCTGGACGTCCTGGCCGGCAGCGAGCACCACATCGGCGGCCCCCACGCCCATGAGGTCCCTGTGGAAGCGGCGCTGCACGAATGTGGAGGGACCGTCCTGGGAGGTGTGCCAGGACGGGTCGGGTTCGCGGTCAAGAATGCGGGCCAACTGGTAGCTGGGTCCCTTGGCGACCCAGTTCGCTCGGGCCACGGGCACGCTGTCGCGGCCTGGCCCGTCCGCCCACTCGGGAGAGAGCTGGTTCACGGTCTCCAGAGGATCGGAGACGAATGTCTCTCGGGAGCCGCCGTCCTTTCCGGCCAGCTCCACCTCGAACCCCAGGCATCCGGGGTGACCTGGATCGTCCGTGAGGTAGTCCAGCCGGGCCTCGTTGAAGCCTGCCAGGGTGAGCCCGGAGTCTGGACCGATCAGCTCCACGCGCCGCACGCCGGCTGCGCCGTCCACGCCGCCCGCGTCCGGCGCACCTGGCCAGGTGGCTGCCGCCCCGGGCAACGACAGGGCACGCTCGGCCAGCAGCCGAGCATACTTCACCTTGCGCATGGACACCCGGGCCGAGAGCTGGCCGGAAAACACGCCCTCTGAGCCGGCCCACAGGGCGGGTGGAAGCTTGAGGGCCTTTGGCTCGAAGGCTGCTTGCGCAAACGCCGGGTCGTGAAGGGCCAGGAGCAGAAAGCCCAGAGCCATGGCCGTGCGGGCGATGCGCAGAATCACGGCTGTTTCCTCTTGAGGATCATGAACCCGTCACCCTCGGTCACCGTGTCGAAAAGCTCACGAAGCCGGGTCAGGTTCTCCTGGAAGACATCAGCCACAGCCTGGTCGGTGCAGGTCCTGTTCCGCCATTCGCAGCCCTTGTCCACCACGAACCAGGGACGCTTGAGATCGAGGACCACGTACTCGGCCAGGTTCTGGGTGACCGGGAACAACGGCTTCTCGCCGGTGAGCACGAAATGGCGGAAGTCCTTCAGGGTGGCCGTCCCGGAATTCTGGGCCAGATGGGGCTTGAACACAGCCATTGGGAAGCTGTTGGTGAAATATCTTGAGGAGGCCTTGCCCCAATTGAGACTGTTTTGAGTAACCACGACCACATTTGGATCGTCCGGAAGAAGGTTCTCCATGGCCCGGATGATGCGGGTGTCTCGGTTGTCCGGCCAGTAGTGGACGAAACCGCCCGAGCGCCAGAAGGAAATTGAAAGCGGCGACGCTGAGAAGAGCACGTGCCCCGCCAGCAGGATCAGGAACAGGGCGCCGGCCCAGCGGTCCACCCGGCCTCGTTTGGCCTGGATGAGATCGGAGACGACGGGCAGGGCCTGGGCGAAAGCCACAGTCAACGGGGCCACCAGTCCGGCCGTATAATGGTTGGCGATGGAATAGTAGTCCGGGCGCGTGGAAAGAAGCGACAGGGCCAGGGTGGGCATGGCAGCCAGGAGCGGCCCGGGAGACAGAAGCGGTAGAAAGCCAAGCGAGCCGAACAGCGCCCCCAGGTACTTGAGCTTCCCGACATCTCCCAACATACGCCCGGCCACGAGGATGGGATGGGTGAACACGAACCAGATCTTGCCCAGCACCGAGGCCCCGCCGATCCAGGAGAAGGCTCCGGCCGAGACGCCCACTCCGGCGTCCATGGTAAAGAAGGGGATGAGCTTGGCCGTGGCCAGCCAGAACCAGGCCAGACCGGTCAGGAACACAAAGGCCCCGGCCGGCCCTCCCCGGCGGTGGCAGGCCAGGTACAGCCCGCAGGCCACGGCCTGGATAGCGAAGGTCTCCTTGATCAGGCACAGGCTGAGGGCCGCGAAGGCGGCGGCCCAGGGCCTCTCGTCCTGGACGCAGAAGAAGAACCAGAACCCGATGGGGATGGCCAGGTGGTCCGGATGGAAGTCGAAGAGGCCGTTGTGCCACACCGCGAAGGAGGCGAAATAGGCCAGAGCCGGCAAAGCCCCGTAGCGCGAGGCTATGGCCGGCAGGGGCAGGGAGAGCATGAAGGCCTGGCTGACCATGAGTCCCAGCGGGGCCAGCCAGTCCGGCAGGGGGCGGATGAGCCAGGAGTAGACCCAGAGGACGGGCTGGATATGACCGTTCATTGCCCGCCACCACTCGCCGCCCCGGCTCATGGCCGTGAGGTTGCAGACGAAAATCCCCAGGTCGAACACCGTGGAACGCAGGGCCAGGTAGCGCAAGCAGGCCAGGGCCGTGAGCGTCCCGAAGAGGATGAGCCCCATGGTCCAGGGCCAACGCGGATTCTCCTGGGGGATGATGCCCAGCCTAGCCACGGGCTGTTCTCCTTGCAAATCGCGCGCGGACGGTGAGCCCAGCCAGGGCCAGAAGGCCGGCCGCCACGGTCAGGCCCGAAACGGCCAGCCCCATCAGGTAGAAACGCTGAGGCCGGAATTCGATGATGAACCGGACATCCACGCCGCCGCCGGGGTTGGTGCGGACGTAGCGGCTCTCGTTAGCCCCCAGGCTGGTGAACAGGGCCGGGTCGATCCACCAGGCGTTGGCGTACCCCTGGGCCTGCCAGTGCAGAAGCTCCGGCCAAGCCATGGCTCGGCCCTCATCCGCGCCCTCGGTCCTCCAGGACGATGCGGCCAGGGGAGCCTCGTCGGCCAGTTTCGCGTCCACGGGATCGAACGATCCCTCCCTCCAGGTTGCGGTCAGGGGTGGGGCGGGCAGGTTGTCGTTCTGCAGGCTGGTCATGAAGCGTTTGGACACGAAATCCACTCGGTAGGCGTCGGTCCTGGTGCCCGTAACCCGGCCGCCGGGGCCGTACAGATCGGCCCGGCGGGTCTTCTCGGCACCGTTGCCCAGGGTGCTCACGAACCCCTTGGCCAGGTAGTCCTTCAGTTCAGCCGCAGAGGCCTGGTCCTGCTCGTTGCCAGCGAACACGTGGTATTCGGGCAGGAGGGTGGCCGGGTCGGGCTCACCGGCACTTGTTCCAACCCCGGAAAATGGCATGAGATAAGCCCGCCAGCCGGGGTGGAAGGTCTCCTGGAAGAGGAGCGGGAAGCCCTCCCGCACCCCGGTCAGGCACACCAGGCAGGCGGTCGGGCCGAGTCTGCGAAACTCCACGGATGGGGCCTGGTATGTGCGCCCTCGGTAAACCAGGGCCTGGCGGGTACCCGAGCGATCGGTGAGGAAGGACTCGTCCCGCGGCGTGCCCAGCACATGATCCAGGAGGGCCAGGAAGTCGGGGTTCTCGTGGGCCGCGACCAGAGCTTGGCCCGGCCGGTACAGATCCGACCCGGTCAGGTCCGGCAAAACCTGCGCCACCAGGTCGGCCCCGGCGCCGGAGACGTCGGCCACGGCCAGCAACTGGTCGGCGGTCAGCACTTCCGGTGCGGCCAGGGGGTTGCGGTAGATATCCACGGTTTTGAAACGGTGATCGAGGACCAGACCCTTCTGCAGGGCTAGGGTCCTGTCCAGAACGGGCTTGTAGTTCTTGAAGCCGTCCACCATGGGTTCACCCGGGTAGCCGGGTTGGAAATCCTGGTAGGAGATGAAGAAGTCGTCGTGCGGGTAGACCAGGTACTTCACCGAAGCCAGGCCGAAGAGCCGGTCCAGGTGGGGGCTGGGCTGCTCGGCGTACATGGTCCGCAAGATTTCGCTTCCCAGGGGGTTGTTGTAGAAGGCCAGGAAAAAGGGCTTGGGCGAATAGGCCGAGGACCACTCGTATCCGTAGGGGGAGTCCCCGGGCCAGCTGAGGCCCACCGGGGGCAGGTAGGTCACCCGGAATCCGTCGCGCTGGTCGCGCAGGAAGGCGTATACCTTGGCATCCTCGGGATCGATGGGGGTCTGCTTGAGGGCGAGAGGCTGGGGGATCTTGTTCTTGGGTGAGTGGTCCAGGAGTTTCTGGCCGAGAAACGGGGAGACGAAGACCAGAGTCACCGCAAGCATGGCCAGGCGAATGACCCACAGCCGATCGCTCCCCGGCTTACCCCGGTCCTCCCAGGCTTGGGGCAGCTGGAAGATGAGCAGGGCATAGGCCGTGACGATGAGCGGCAGCCAGCGCGTGGTGTTGGAGAAGGCCTCGAACAGGATGGGCACGAAGCCCTTGAGCAGCCACTGGTAGAACACGAAGCCGAAAGGCGTGCGCGACCCGCATACCAGGAGCACGCCGGTTACCGCCACCAGGAAGATCGCCCGGACCTCGTCGGATAAGCCTGGCGTCCAGGCCCCTGGATTGTCCTGGCCGGCCTTGGCCGAACCCGGGTCGCGCCGGACCATGAACGAGCACAGGGCCAGGCTGGCCAGGACCAGCGAGGCAGCCACCCACGGCACGCGCAAGCCGCCTGGCGCAGGGAAGGCGTATTCGGTGTCCATGCCCGGGCGCAGGTCCAGGCGGATCACCGCGTCCACGGGCTGGCTGGTGGACTGGTGGAAGCTTTCACGCAGGGGCAGTTCCGTGTCCACGGTGACCTCACCCTTGGCCGATGCCGACAGCCCCCAGCCGTGGCGGATGGCTCCTTTGCCCAGATAGTCGGCCAGGAAGGGGGCCATGAAGTGGATATTCATGAGCATGGCCAGACCGAAGATCATGCCGAGGGCTGTGACCAGCCGCCACCGGCCTGGTCCTTTGGCAAGAAAATACAGGGTGATGAGCGTGAGCATTGCCACGCTCCCCACACCCACACTGGGATGCAGTGAGGTGAGCCCGAGCGTGAGTCCGCAGACGATCAAGAGCCTCGGGGCGATGCGCCCCTTCTCCCGGATGGACCGCACCAGGTTGAGGAAAGCCAGGAGCAGCAGGGGGATGAGGGCGAAGCCCGCCAGCATGGGCATGTGCCCGGCCACCACTCGGCTGAAGGTATAGGGGGAGAGGCAATAGAAGACGGCGGCCAGGGTGGCGTAGAACCAGTTGAGGCCAAGCCGGCGAGCCAGGGGCAGCATGGCGAGACCTGAGGCCGCGACGAAGAAGATCGGCAGCAGCTTGGACATGAGTTCGCCGCCGATGACCGACAGGGGGGTTATCAGCTGCCAGTAGAGCAGTTCCAGCTTGAAGTAGTGGTAGCGGCCGGTCTCGAAGTAGGCGTCCCAGGTTGAGAAGTGATGCCGGGCCATGGAGGCGAATTGCTCGGCGAACGGAGGGATGCCCCAGTCCCAAGTGTGGCCAACGATGCCCGGCCTGGCCAGCACCCCGGCGAAGGAGAGCACGGTCAGGCCTACGACGACAGCCGAGGCCAAGTACTTTTTCACCCGTGCGACCCCCGGCTCACGCCTTGGCCTGGAAGGACTCATCGAACACCCGGTCCAGGATAGCGGACCAGGAATAGGAGGCCATGTACGCGAGGGCGCTGGCCCGCATGGCGCGCCATTTTTCCGGGTCCGCCAGCATCTCCCCGATAGCGGCGGCCAGAGGCTCCACGGCGTAGTCCACCACCAGGCCAGCCTTGAGGGCGGCGATGTCCTTGTGGATTTCGGGCACGGGAGTGATGATCACCGGCAGGCCGCAGGCTAGGTAGTCCTTCACCCGGCTGGGATCGGCCCATTGGGAAAGATTGTTGGGCGAGGGCTTGTACAGGGCCAGGCTGATGTCATAACCGGGCAGCATCCGGAGCACTTCGTCGTGGGGCCTGGCCCCGTGCAGGACGACTCCCTCGCCGAGCGCGGCCAGCCTGGGCTCGTAGGGCTGGTAGACCACGCCGTCCTCCACGGCCTCGTGGGGAGTCTTGCCGATGACGTGGAGCCTGAGTTGCGGGAAGCGCTCCTTAAGGCGGGGGAAGGCCTCGATGACAAGGTCCACGCCCTTGGACGGGGCCAAGGCACCCAGGAGCACCAGGTCCGAGGGCTGGCGGCCGGTCTTGTCCGGCAGTTCGATCTTCTCCAGGTCCACCCCCACCGGAACCAGGATGTTCTTGGCGTCCGGCAGGCCCTGGGAGCGGCGTACGTCCTGGATGCGCGGGGAGATGTTCCAGGCCGCGTCGCAGTGTCGCACGCAGAAACGGTCCAGCCAATGGTATACGGCGTTCAGGGCCTTGTTGGAGAAACGTTCGGGCATCCAGTCGATGGTGTAAAAAATGACGAAATCGGTGAGCCCGAGCCATTTGAGGAGCACCCCAACCACTGTGTTCAGGGGGTCGGCCCCAAGGTACACATTGAAGCGACCGCCCAGGCGCAGGAAATAATACAGGGTGAAGAGGGCGTCCTTCAGGTAGGTCAAGAGGGGGGGCAGGCTCCAGCCGCCCTGCCGGACTTCACGGACCGGGCGAACCGGACTACCGGAGCTGTTGCCACGGTAGTCCTTGAGCCGGGAGCGTCGGTCGGCGCAGTAGTGGAAGGGGTGGTAGATTACCCCCAGGCGCTCCGAGCGGTTGGCCAGGTAGTTCTCCACGGCCTCGGAGGGGCCCGAGAGGTCGGTCACGTGGCTGACCAGGACAATGGATTTGAATCGCATGCTCTTATGATCCGTCGAAGCGGGGTTCGGTGCGCAGGCTGTCCAGGTGTTCCAGGAACCAGCGGTAGGTGTCGGCGATGCCCTCTTCCAGGGGGAGCATTGGCCTCCAGCCCATCCGGCTCAACCGGGAGATGTCCAGAAGCTTGCGCGGGGGGCCTTCCGGCTTGGAGACGTCGAAGACGAGTTCTCCCCGGTACCCCACCACCCGGGCCACGGTCTCGGCCAGTTCGCGGATGGTCACGTCCTGGCCGGTGCCCACGTTGATGAGGTCGTCGCCCTGGTAGTGTTCCAGGCAGAACAGGATGGCCTGGGCGCAGTCGTCCACGTGGAGGAATTCTCGCCGGGCGTTGCCGGAGCCCCATACCACGACGCTCTTCTCCCCGGCCAGCTTGGCCTCGTGGATGCGGCGTATGAGCGCGGGGAGCACATGGGAGTTAAGCAGGTCGAAGTTGTCGCCGGGGCCGTACAGGTTGGTGGGCATGAGGCTCACGGAGTTGAAGCCGTACTGTTGGCGGTAGGCCTGGCAGGTCTTTATGCCCGCGATCTTGGCCACCGCGTACCACTGATTTGTAGGCTCTAGCGGGCTGGTGAGCAGGTGCTCCTCGCGCATGGGCTGGGGCGCGAACTTGGGGTAAATACACGAGGATCCGAGAAAGACGAATTTTTCCACCCCGTTTCGGTAGGCGGAATCGATAACGTTGCACTGGATGATGCAGTTGTTCCAGATGAATTCGGCCGGGTAGGTATTGTTAGCGCGGATTCCGCCTACCTTGGCCGCCGCCAGGATGACTGCCTTGGGGCGCGCCTCGGACATGAAACGGCGTACGGCGGCCTGGTCGGTGAGGTCCAGTTCGGACCGGGTACGGGTGATGATCTCGATGCCGCCCTGGCGTTCGAGCGCCCGGACCACGGCCGATCCCACCAAGCCCCGGTGTCCGGCAACGAAAATGCGAGAATGGTTCACTGTGGAGTCCATCGCTGGGGATTGAAGGCCCGGGCCTCTTAACATGGCGGGGGCCGGTTGGCTAGTGTCGCCCCCAAGGGCCACGCCGGGACGCCGGAAAGCGCGGGGAAACTACTCGTGGATGCGGGCGGTCTATCAACTCACGAGTCCGCCCCGGCGGCGGCCTGAAAGGCCTTGTGGCGCTCGTCGTAGGGGGGGTGGGAGAAGAAAGCCGACCCCGAGACCAGCACGTCCGCCCCGGCCCGGGTCAGCTCCCGGCAGTTCTCCACCGTCACTCCGCCGTCAAGTTGGATGAGCGTGGACAGCCCTCGAGAGGTGATCATGTTTTTCAGGGTGCGTACCTTGTCCACACTGAAGGGAATGAAGGACTGCCCTCCGAAGCCGGGATTCACGCTCATGACCAGTACCATGGCCAGCTCCGGCAGCAGGTATTCCACCATGTTGAGCGGCGTGGCCGGGTTAAGGGCCACGGCTGGCCTGGCCCCGAGTCTTTTGATCTCGGCCACGGCGCGCTCCAGGTGTACGGTGGCCTCGGCGTGCACGCACACCAGGTCCGCCCCGGCGTCCACGAATTCGGCCAGGTAGCGCTCCGGGCGCTCGATCATCAGGTGCACGTCGAAAAAGAGTTTGGAGCGTTTGCGCAAGGCCTTGATCACCACCGGGCCGATGGTGATGTTGGGCACAAAGAGGCCGTCCATCACGTCCCAGTGCACCCATTCGAGCCCGGCCGCCTCCAGGGTTGCCAGTTCTTCGGCCAGGCGCCCGAAGTCGCAGGAGAGAAGCGAGGGGGAGAGAATCATGCGTCCTCCATGGCGAAGTCCACCTTGATCTTGAAGAGCTTCTCGGCCGGCAGGTTCAGGACCGGAATGCCCGTGGCCCGGGTGATTTCGGCCAGGGTCTCACGGACGGCATCCATGGACGGGCCGATGAAGGTGAACCAGACGTTGTAGGAGTGCTGCCGAAGATAGTTGTGGGTGACCCCCGGGTGGCGGTTTACCTCGGCGACAAATTCCTCCACCCGGTCCTCGGGCACCCGGGCGGCGCATAGGGTGGACTGCCAGCCCAGCACCTGGGAATTGAAGTTGGCCCCGATGCGCCGGATGACTCCCTTCTGCTTGAGGGCCCGCACCCGGGCCAGCACTTCGGCCTCGGTAAGGCCCACCTGGGCGCCCACGTCGGCGTAGGGTCGAGCGCTGATTGGGTAGTTCGACTGGATGACGTCCAGGATTTTACGATCGTATGCGTCCATGGGGGGATGATAGCCTAATGGCGTCCGGAGGCAAAGCCCCGAGCGTCCCTGTGCGCGACTTCGCCGCTTGGAGCGCCCGGGGAGAGGTGAGCCGGGCGGGCGCATGCAGCCACCGGCTGGCCCTCATCCCCGCTTGGGCTGATAGGTGCACAGCGGCTCCGGAGCCATGGGATCGCCCTGCATGGTGAACGCCCGGGCGCGGCAGCCGCCGCAGACCTTGTGGTATTCGCAGGGGCCGCATTTGCCCTCGTAGACTTTCTGGTCCCGGAACTTCCTGAACCACTCGGTCTTGGCCCAGATCTCAGGAAACGGTGTTTCCAGCACGTTTCCGCAGTCCAATTCCAGATAGCCGCAGGGTTGTACGGTCCCTGAGTGGGAGATGAAACAGAAGCCGATGCCCCCCAGGCAGCCGCGTGTCAGGGCGTCCAGGCCGAAGGTGTCCGGAGTCACCGGCACCCCATCCTCCTTGGCCCGCTGGCGCATGATCCGGTAGTAATGGGGGGCGCAGGTGGCCTTGAGCTGCATGGAGGTGGTCTTGCGGAAGTCGTGGAACCAGTTGAGCACCGTCTCGTATTCCTCGGCGGTGATCACCTGGGCGGCGATCTCCGTGGCCCGGCCCGTGGGCACCAGCAGGAAGATGTGCCAGGCGCTGGCGCCAAGGCCCTCGGCCAGCTCGAAGATGCGTTTGAAGTTGTGCAGGTTGGATTTGGTGACCGTGGTGTTGATTTGGAACTCGATCCCGGCGTCCTTCAGGTGTTGGATGCCGCGAAGCGCCCCCTCGAAGGCCCCCTGTTCGCCCCGGAAGGCGTCGTGGGTGGTCGCCTCGGGCCCATCGATGGAGATGGAGCACCGCTGGATGCCCACCTCCTTCATGCGTTGCGCGTTCTCGGCGGTGATGAGGGTGCCGTTGGGGGCCATGACGCAACGCAGCCCCTTGGCGTTGGCGTAGGCCACCAGGTCGTCCCAATCCGGGCGCATGAGCGGCTCGCCGCCGGTGAAGATGATGATGGGATTGCCCACCTCGGGGAAGGTGTCGATGAGGGCCTTGGCCTGGGCGTTGGTGAGCTCCCCCGGGTAGGGCGAGAAATGGGCCTTGGCCCGGCAGTGCTTGCAGGCCAGGTTGCAGCGCCGGGTGATCTCCCAGGCGATCAGGCGCACCGGGGGCGCGCCGTTCGGCAGGGTTTTCGGCATGGAGCCGGGATGGCCGATCGGATGGCCCCCGCCCGCACGGCCGGCGCCGGGCGAGCCCGCCAATTGTGATCCGGGATGTCCTTTGAAATGCGGATGCATGGAATGTCCTTACAGGCGTTCGAGAACGCCTTCTGTGAAATAGCTCAAAATCAAATCCGCCCCGGCCCTCTTGATCGCCAGGAGTGACTCCATCATCACCGTGTCGTGGTCCATCCAGCCCAGTTGAGCCGCCGCCTTGATCACGGAGTACTCGCCGCTCACTTGGTAGGCCGCCAGGGGCAGGTCGAAATTGTTCCGCACCAGGCGGATGATGTCCAGATACGGACCCGCCGGCTTGACCATAAGGAAATCAGCCCCTTCGGCCACGTCGGCGGCGGCTTCCCGCAGGGCTTCGCGCCAGTTGCCCGGGTCCATCTGGTAGGATTTCCTGTCCCCCGCCTTGGGCGCGGACTCGGCCGCCTCCCGGAAGGGGCCGTAATAAGCCGAGGCGTACTTCACAGCGTATGACATGATAGGAGTCGTTTCGTATCCATGCTCGTCCAGCGCGGTCCGGATGGCCGCCACGCGACCGTCCATCATGTCCGAAGGGGCCACGATGTCCGCGCCGGCTTGCACGTGGGACACTGCCGCCTTGGCCAGAAGCGTGAGCGTCGGATCGTTCAGCACATGGCCGTCCTCGGTCAAAACCCCGCAGTGGCCGTGCGATGTATACTCGCACAGGCACACGTCCGTGATCAGCACCAGGCCTGGAAATCTCTTCTTCAACTCCCGCAACGCCCGCTGCACTACGCCGTCCTCGGCGTAGCCGGAGCTTCCCATCGGGTCCTTCTCCTTCGGGATGCCGAACAGGATGCAGGATTTCAGCCCGTTGTCCACGGCCCGGGACACCCGCTCCAGTAAAGCCTTCATCCCCAGTTGGTTTTGGCCCGGCATGGTCTCGATAGGTTTGACCATGTCCTCGGAGCCTGTCTCGGCCACGAAGTACGGCATGATCAAGTCCTCACGCCTGAGAATCGTCTCGCGCACCATGTCCCGCATTGCCGGCGTGCGGCGCAGACGTCTGCCTCGATGGAAATCTTTCATGGTGGTCTCCTGAAGGAGGATGCCTCCGGCGGGCAAAGAGGGCTCCGCCCTCTCTGCGCTCTCCCGCCAGGGGGATGATCCCCCTGGACCCCGCAGTTGCTTCGCGTCGGTCATCGGGGGAGGGTTGGGGTCTGAGCGGTCGGCCGACAGCCATAGCCGGAGTCTGGGGGGAGGCTTCTCCCCCCAGCGGGTCCAGGGCAGAGCCCTGGTGGGGTCAGGGGCGAAGCCCCGGCTACTTCCGGATTTCGTCCTCGGTCAGATAGCAGGCCGGATCTTCCGCCCAGACGTCGCCGTGATACGCTTCGGCGCGGGCGCGGAAGTTACCGCCGCAGATGTTCAGGAACCGGCAGTTGGCGCAGCGTCCGCCCACGTATTGCTTCTTGTCCTTGAGTTTTGCCAGAAGTTCGATGTTCGGGTCGTCCCAGATCTGGGAGAAGGGGCGATCGAGAACGTTGCCGAAGGTGTGGATGCGCCAGAACTGGTCAGCGTGCACTTGGCCGTCCCAGGAGATGCAGCCGATGCCCCGGCCGGAGTTGTTGCCCTCGTTGTATTGGAGCAGTTCCATGACCTCTTCGGCGCGCCGGGGGTCTTCCTTGAGCAGCCGGAAGTACACGTGGGGGCCGTCGGCGTGGTTGTCCACTGTGAGGACTTCCTTTTCGTGTCCGGCCTCGTGCAGTTCGCGGGTCTTGTCCATGATCAAGTCCACCACCTGGCGGGTCTCGGCGTGGTCCAGGTCCTCCTTGATCAGTTCGGAACCGCGCCCGGAATAGACCAGGTGGTAGAAGCAGACCCGGGGGATGTCCATGTCGCGGATGAGGTCGAAGAGACCGGGGATTTCGGTCCAGTTGCGCTTGTTGATGGTGAAGCGCATGCCGACCTTGAGGCCTTCGGCCTTGCAGTTTTCGATGCCCTGGAGAGTTTTCCTGAAGGAGCCGGGCACGCCCCGGAACCTGTCGTGGATTTCCTCCAGTCCGTCCACGGAGATGCCCACGTAGGACAGACCCACGGACTTGAGTTCCCGGGCCTTTTCCTTGGTGATGAGCGTGCCGTTGGTGGAGATGACCGCGCGCATGCCCCGGTCCACGGCGTGGTGGGCCAGTTCTACCAGATCCTGACGGACCAGGGGTTCGCCGCCGGAGAAGAGCATGACCGGCGCGCCGTAAGCGGCCAGGTCGTCGATCATGGCCTTGGCCTGCTCGGTGTTGATGGGGTCGCCGCCCTCGACGTCCACGGCCTTGGCGTAACAGTGGACGCATTTAAGGTTGCAGCGCTTGGTCATGTTCCAGACCACCACAGGCTTCTTGTCCTTGGAGAACTGGAGCAGGTGGGAGGGGAGCTTGCCGGAGTGGCGGCCGTAGCGCAGGGCGTCGGAGGCCTCGACGGTACCGCAGTAAAGCTTGGAAATGCCGATCATGCTGTGTCCTCGATTGTGCTTGGGTGGGGAGGTGCTAGCAAATTTCCCCCCGGTCCGAAAGGACCTGGATCACATTTAAGTCGTCAGGTCCTGGAGGGAAGGTCGGAAAGTTCGGCCTGGGCCGGGCGGGGAACCGCCCGGCCTGGGGGAAATGGGCAGAAAAAAGTGGCCGTGCCGTCAGGCCACGGTCACATCCTGGCAGAGGTACACGTCCTGGATGGCGTTCAGGAGCTTCACGCCGTCGCTCAAGGGGCGCTGGAAGGCCTTGCGCCCGGAAATGAGCCCGGTGCCGCCGGCGCGTTTGTTGATCACGGCGGTCTTGACCGCCTCGGCCAGGTCGGACGCACCGGCTGAGGGACCGCCGGAATTGATGAGCCCCATTCGCCCGGCGTAGCAGTTGAGCACCTGATAGCGGCAGAGGTCGATGGGGTGGTCGGTGGTCAGCTCGGAGTAGACCCGGGGGTCGGTCTTGCCAAACTTGATGGCCGTGTAGCCGCCGTTGTTTGTGGGTAGTTTTTGCTTGATGATGTCGGCTTGGATGGTCACACCCAAGTGGTTGGCCTGCCCGGTGAGATCGGCGGCGGTGTGGTAGTCCACGCCGTCCTTCACGAAGCCCGGGTTGCGGGTATAACACCAAAGAATGGTGGCCATGCCTAGCTCGTGGGCGCGGTGGAAAACCTTGGAGACTTCCTGGATCTGCCGGGTGGACTCTGGCGCGCCGAAGTAGACCGTGGCTCCCACGGCCACGCAGCCCATATCGTAGGCCTGCTCCACCTGGGCGAACAGGATCTGGTCGGCCTTGGCCGGGTAGGTGAGCAGCTCGTTGTGGTTCATCTTCAGGATGAAGGGGATCTTATGGGCGAATTTGCGTGCCACGGCCCCGAGCACCCCCAGTGTGGAGGCCACGCCGTTGCAGCCCGCCTCGAGGGCCAGCTTCACGATGTTTTCCGGGTCGAAATAGATGGGGTTGGGGGCGAAGGAGGCTCCTGCGGAGTGCTCGATGCCTTGGTCCACGGGCAGAATGGACATGAAGCCGGTTCCGCCGAGGCGACCAGCGGAAAAGAGCGTCTGGAGGCTTCGTAGCACCGGGGTCGGCCGGTCGGAAAGGGCGTAGATGCGGTCCACCATATCCGGGCCGGGCAGGTGGAGGTGGGCCTTGGGCACGGTGCGGCAGGCGTGTTCCAAGAGGGATTTGGCTTCGTCACCGAGCAGCTTGGCGATAGCGTCGATCATGAGTGGCTCCTGGCGTTGGGATTTCAACTGAACATATACCCCGTAACGTACGTTCCAGCAACGAAAATCGACGTGAAACCGCCAAAGACGGGTGGAACGACGACAGCTTCACAATCTTTTAATAAACCGCACGGGCAAGACGCAAAAAAAATCCAAGCCCGATGCGTATGTGGAATACGCATCGGGCTTGGATTTTTCGCGGTAGCGCAGTCCGCGTGGATTTCTTGCCGGACCTCTAGGCCACGTCCAGGAACAGGGGAGTGGGGAGCTCAGGCAGGCGGATGAGCCTGGGGTCCAGGCTTTCCGGCTGCCGCAGTTTGGCCCGGGACAGGTTCCGGCTGCCGATGGGGTCGAAATCGCGGAGCACGGTGCCTTCGGGCGAGTCCAGCACGTCGAGCACCGCCCGCAGGGACAGCTCGAACATGGCGTCCAGCAAGGCCCGGTCGTCGGGCAAGGGGAGCACCCGCTGGGCGAAGCGCAGGGATCGGTTCCAGCCCCGCAGTCCGGCCAGCTCCATGCCGCCACGGAAGACGCGTTTGCGGCAGAAGGTTGTGAAGCGGTTCTTTTGAAGGGCCGAAGCCAGGTTCTTGTCCAGCATGCGCTGCGCTGCGGGCATGGACTTACGCCCCCGGATGCCGTGCCCGCCGGTCAGTCGCGAATCGGCCTGCATCTCCACGTACACGTGGGCCAGGTTGCCGGGCAGAACCGTGCGGGCCATGACCTGGGGCACATAGTAGTTGTGGGCCACCACGTCGGCGGCCAGATGGGACATGTACCCCAAGGCGTGGACCATGAGCTGTTCGGAAGAGGCGGCCCGGACCAGCCGGGAGGCGGATTCCCAGTTGTGGCTGTGGCCGGGGCGGACCTTGGTGCCCTTGCCCACGAAGAAGTCGGCGGAGAGGCATCCGTAGAGGTAGGTTTTGGGGAACCGGGCGATGAGCGCCGCCGCTACAGGGGCCACCAGGTCCAGGTTGGCCAGCACGAAGCGCGCCGAGGCGGTGTGCACCCCGGGACCCCAAGCCAGGGCCTCGTGGGGGGCCAGCAGGGCCAGAACGAAGGAAAGGACCACCAGGAGCGCCAGAACCACGGCTCCACCTCCTTAACAACGACCGGGATGTATCTATGCCCAGCCTTGATCAAGTCAAGTGACAATGGTGTTCACCTACTTGAAAAGCCCTCCCTGGTCCGCGAGCAGTGCGGCCATGACCGAGGGGTCGGTCAGGCCGCTCACGTCGCCCATGCGCCCCTCCGCAGCCTGGCGCAGGGCCTGGCGGGCGATTTTTCCCGAGCGGGTCTTGGGAAGTTCCTCCACGATGCGCACGGTCAGGGGAAACTCCGAGCCCCCCACCTCGCGGCGCACGGCCTGAGCCAGGACAGCGTCCAAACCCTGGGGCTCGACCGCTTCCGCCCGCAGGGTGGCGTAGACCACCATCTGCTCCCCGCTGGCCACGGCCGCGGCCTCGGCCACGTCCGGGTGGGCGGCCACGGCGGCCTCCACTGACGCCAGGGGCAGGTTCGTGCCGGAGAGTTCCGAGCGACCTTGGATGACGATCGTACCATCCGGTGCGGTGCGGGCCAGGTCGCCGGTGTCGTAGCGGCCATCGGTCATGTCCAGGGCGCCCTCCACCAGGCGGGCGGCCATGCCCGGCCAGGGGCTGTCCAAGTGTAACCGTCCGTCCGCGCCGCAGGAAACATTCACCCCGGCCAGGGGGGTGAGCCCGCCCTGGGGGCCTGCGATCATGAGCACCCCGCCGGTTTCGGTCTGTCCCCAGGCGTCAACAATAGGGGTGCGGCCTTTGCCCACGGCGCGGTCAAGCCAGCGCCGGTTTTCCGGGGTCAGCTTCTCGCCCACGCTGGCGATGAGCTTGAGGGAAGGCAGGTCGCGTCCGGCTGGCCAAGCCTCGCCCTCGCGCATGAGAGTGCCGGTCAGGGCCGGGGTGGTGATGAGGGTGGCCACCCGGTGTCTCTGGGCGATGCGCCAGATGCGATCAGGCCGGGGGTAGTTGGGGGAACCCTCGTAGAGCAGGGTGGTGGCCCCCAGGCACAGGGGGGCGTAGATGGCGTAGGCGTGTCCCATGATCCAGCCCGGTTCGGCCAGACACCACATGGTCATGCCTGGGCCCACCCCGAAGGCCTGTCTGGCCGAGTGGGTGCAGGCCGTGAGGAACCCCCCGGCCGAATGGACCACCCCCTTGGGATGGCCGGAGGAGCCAGAGGTGTACAAGATGAACAGGGGGTCTCCGGACCGGACCACGGCCCCGGGCAGGATGGGCGGGTGGGGATGGGCGTCCATGATCTCGCGCCACCAGAGGTCCCCGGGCCGTAGGACGGGCAGGGGTTCGCCCGCCGGACCCTTTGGTCCAGTCCGGCGAACCACGATGCGGCGTGGACCGCCCTCTGGCTGGCTTACGGCCACGGGCCGTCCGGCCTTGAAAAAACCGTCCGCGGTGATGAACAGCTCGGCCCCGCAGGCCGCAAGCCGATCGGATACCCTGGCCGGGGAGAGTCCGGCCGGAAAGACCAGGTGCACCGCCCCCAGTCGGGCCAGGGCCAGCATGGCGATCATCAGCTCGGGCAGGGCCGGCAGGCTGATACCCACCACGCAGCCCTTGCTGACGCCCAGGCCGGCCAGCACCACGGCGGCCCGGTTCACCTCGGACAGGAGTCCGGCATAGGTCAAGACCTGGGCATCATCCTCGGGCTCGCCTTGCCAGATGAGGGCGGGCAAGTCGGCGCGCCCGCTTGCGATGTGCCGGTCCAGGCAGTTGGCGCTCACGTCCAGGGCGGCGCCTTCGAACCATTGGCCGGGTGATTTGCCCGTGAGGGCGTCGGCGGATCGGAGGGCGGGGGGGCATGCCCTGGTCCAGGGCGAGCTCCAAGTCAGGAGTTCGCGGGCCTTGTCGTCCCAGAAGAGTTCGAGGTCGTGTGCTTTCATGGCTTTCCTTGGCCCTGGCCGAAAATAGGCTTGCCGGATTCGAGCCGGGCAATTATCCTGCAATCACCTGAAAGTAGCAGCCCAACCCCGGGATTTCAACAAGCGGGAACCATGAGCGTCGCCAACCTCGACGGGCTTTTCAAGCCCAACTCCGTGGCCGTGATCGGAGCCACGAACGAATTCGGCCAGGTGGGCCGGGTGATCATGGAGAACCTGTTGGCCGGGAAGTTTCTGGGCCCGGTCATGCCTCTGTCTCCAAGCGAGGACGAGGTGCTTGGTATCACGGCCTACAAGGGCGTGGACACCCTGCCTCTGACCCCGGACCTGGCCGTGCTGTGCGTTCCGCCCGAGGCCACGCCGGAGTATATCTACCGCCTGGGTCGGCGCGGGGTGAAGGCGGCCGTGGCCCTCTGTCCCGGTTATGCCAGGTTGACCCCGGCCGAGAAATGGGAGGTTCAGGAGAAGCTGCTTTCCTCCGCCGAGGACGCGGGCATCCGCATCCTGGGTCCTTCGGGGCTCGGGCTCATCATCCCGCCCATAGGGTTGAACGCCAGCCTGGTGGCGGCCGATCCCCCCAAGGGTCGCATCGCCTTCATCTCACAGTCCGCCTCTCTGTTCTCCGGCGTGCTGGACTGGGCCAGGGGGCACGGCGTCGGCTTTTCCTGTGTGGTTTCACTGGGCGATCGACTGGACCTCAAGTACCACGACCTCTTCGACTACCTCATCTCTGACCCTAACACCCGGGCCATCCTGCTCTACCTGGAGAGCGTGTCCGACGCCCGCAAGTTCATGAGCGCCGCCCGCGCTGCCGCCCGCAACAAGCCGGTGCTGGTGGTCAAGCCCGGACGCAGACGCGGGCCCAGCGGCGAGTCCCTGGCCCGGCCCGGTCAAGGATTGGACGAGGTTTACAACGAGGCCTTCCGTCGTGCGGGCATGCTGCGCGTGTTCGAGATCGACGCTCTGTTCGACGCCGCCCAGACCCTGGCCCGCACCCAGCAGCTCAAGGGAGATCGCCTGGCCATTCTGACCAACGGCGGTTCCATCGGGGTCATGACCGCAGACACCCTGGTGGAGCGCGGCGGCAAGCTGGCCGGGGTGTCCGAACAGACCGCTCTGGAACTGCGCGAGTTACTCGGCCCCAACTGGTCGCGCGAGGGAGCCGTGGACATGGGTCTCACGGCCACGCCCGAACACTATCGGCAATCCCTGACCGCCCTGCTCAAGGACAAGGAACTGAACGCGGTGCTGGTGATGCACGTGCCCTTCGCCCCCGTGGCTGGCGAGGAAGCGGCCAAGGCGGTGATCGCCGCCGCCGCCAAGAGCCAACGTCCGGTGTTCACCTGCTGGCTGGGGCACGAGGTGGCCGAACCGTCCCGAGCACTTTTCAGTCAGGCCGGAATCCCGACGTACAACACTCCGGATACCGCCGTGCGCGCCTTCCTGGACATGGCCAACCACCGCCGTACCCAGGAACTGCTCATGGAGATGCCTGCCAGCATCCCGGCCGGATTCACACCGGACTCCGAGGCCGCCCAGGGAGTCATCCAGGCGGTGTTGGAGGAGGGGCGATCCGAACTGACCGAACCGGAAGCCAAGGTGGTTCTGGCCGCCTACGGGGTGCCGGTCATCAACTCCCGGCTTGTGCGCACCACCGAAGAGGTTTTGGAAGCCGCTCAGGAGCTGGGCTTCCCCGTGGCCCTCAAGGTGGTCTCGCCGCAGATTCCGCAGCCCTTCGACGTGGGCGGGGTGGTGCTGGACATCGAGGATCAGGAGGAGCTCCTGCAGGCGGCTCAGGCCATCAAGGCCCGTGCTCGCAAGATGGAGCTTGGGGCGCACATCAAGGGTTTCATCGTGCAGAAGATGGGCCGTCGAGGCGTCCAGGAGCTCCTGGTGCAAGCCCAGGTGGACCCGGTGTTCGGCCCCTACATCCGTTTCGGCCAGGGGGGCATGGCCGCCAAGCTCTCCCAGGACAAGGCCATAGGTTTGCCCCCGCTCAACATGAGCCTGGCCCGAGACCTCATCAACCGCACCCGGGTCTCGGCCTTCCTGCGGGGCCTGGGCGGGCGGCCCCCGGCGGACATCGATGCCGTGTGCCTGACCATCATCCAGGTGGCCCAGCTTCTGATCGACATCCCCCAGATCCAGGAAATCGACGTCAATCCCCTGCTCGCGGACAGCCATGGGGTGTCCGTGCTGGGGGCGCGCATCCGGGTGGCCGAAGTCACCTCGGCCGGGCAGGACCGCCTGGCCATCCGGCCCTACCCCAAGGAGTTGGAGGAGAGCGTCACCCTCAAGAACGGCCGGCAGGTCACCATCCGGCCCATCCGCCCGGAGGACGAGACGGCCCACTACGAGTTCTTCAAGCACCTCTCGCCCGAGGACCTGCGCTACAGGTTCTTCGGCGTGGTACGCGAACTTTCGCACATGGAAATGGTCCGGCTGACCCAGATCGACTACGAACGCGAGATGGCCTTCATCGCCACCGCCCCGGACGAGGAAGGGGTGAACGAGACCCTGGGCGTGGTGCGCGCCTCGACCAAGCCGGACAACTCCTCGGCCGAGTTCGCAATCATCGTGCGTTCGGACCAGAAGGGGCAGGGCATGGGCCGCCTGCTCATGGAGAAGATCATCCGCTACTGCCGCGACCGGGGCACCGGGTCCATCGACGGTCAGGCCCTTTTGGACAACAAGGCCATGCAGACCCTGGCCGAGAAGGTCGGCTTCGACGTCTGGCGCAACACCGACGACGAGGTGGCGGAGATGCACCTGGATCTCAAGAAATCGATAAGCAATCGGTAAGTACCGATCGTGTTTCTTTCGTCCCCATCCGGGTACGTGGTTTCTCAGCTACGCCGCGTAGGCCGAAGACACTCCCTGCTGACGCAAAGGCTACCCGGACCTCAAGGCCTCCACGATGTTCAACCGTGAAGCCCTGAGCGCCGGCAAAAGTCCACCGCTCACCCCCATGAACACGGCGAAGCCCATGGACCATGCGGCGATTTCGCCGGTTAAGGTGAAGCGGAAGGCCAGCTCGGCGAAGGTCTGGAAGTTGGTGGTGGAGAAAGTCAGGAAGGACAGGAAGGCCGAGAAGAAGATGCCCGCCCCGCCGCCCAGCGCTCCAAGCAGCAGCGACTCGGCCAGGAAGGCGGCCAGGATGGCCCGGCGCCTGAAACCAAGAGCCCTGAGCGTACCGATCTCCCCCACCCGGTTGGCCACGGCCGAATACATGGTGATCATGGCTCCGATCATGGCCCCCAGGGAGAATATCCCGGTGAGTGATATGCCCAGCACCTTCAGGAAACGCGACAGAGCCTTGGACTGGTCCTCGTAGTACCGGCGCTCGCGTCTGGCCTCGGCCTGGAGCCTGGGATCGGCCTCGATGCGGTCCTTGTAGGCTTCGAAGTCGGATGCATCCTTCAGCTTGACCACCACCACCGAGAAGGCCTGGCGGCGGAAGGCCTGCATGAGCTGCTCCGCGTCGCCCCATATCTCCGAAGCGAAGCCGGTGTTGCCTGCGTCGAACACCCCGACCACGGTCCAGTCGCGCTGGCCGAAGTGCAGGGTCTGGCCCAGGGCCACCCCGACGAACTTGGCCAGCACGCTCTGGCCCACCATGATTTCGGTGGAACCGGGCTCGGGTAGGCGCCCTTCCTTGAGCCTTATCTGTGGGCGTAGCTCCAGGGAGGCGTAATTCGTGCCCCGGATGACCACGTTGGAAGCCGTGCCGCCGTGCTTTTGCAGCGAGATGAGTACTATCAGTTCGCGCGCGGCCAGAAGCCGCCCCTTTCCGTCCAGGGCCACCTCCGGCTGGATGGAGGCCACGTTGGCCCCGTTTCGGTCCATGGAGGACTGCACCTCGGTCTCTGACCCCCGGCGCAGAACGATGGCGTTGTCCGGGCTACCGGTGGCCACCAGGGTCTGGCGCAGTCCCTCGGCCAGCATGAGGGTGGCCGTGAACACGAAAACCACCAGGGCCATGCCCCCGGCAGTGAGCACGGTGGTGGCCCGTCGCGTGAGAAGGTTGCGCCAGGAATAGGAAAGGGGGATGGCCACTGCGGTCAGCCCACCTTGCGCAGGGCCTGGGCTATACCCACTCGGGCGGCATAGACGGCCGGATAGAGTCCCGAAAGAAGGCCCACGGCGAGCCCGGCCGCCAGGCCGTACAGGATGGTCTGTTCCGAGACCTGGAACACCGGGAAAAAGTCGGTCATGAATTGGCCGAACAGAGTGGCGCAGGGTATGATGAGGAGAAGCCCCAAGCCTGCGCCGAGAAGGCTCAGCACTAGGGCTTCCCCGGCGATCAGGCCGGCCAGGGTGCCCGCGCCGAATCCCAGGGTCTTGAGCACCGCATATTCTCCGGTTCGCTCGCGGGCGGACATGGCCATGGTGTTGGCGGTCACGGCCAGGATGATGAGCACCACCACGAAGCTCACCAGCCTGACGGCCAGGATGATGGCCGCGGACATGGACACGAAGCCCATCTGGAAGGCCTTTTCGGTTTCGGTCAAGGTTTCGGCAAGGGAGTTGGCGAACTGGGCGTCGATGGCCCCAGCGATCTCCCCGGCTCGGTCGGGGTCGTCTATGCCCACCATGTAGAAGCCAACCTGTCCGGCCCGCTGGGGGTAGTTCACCCGCATGGTTTCGTCCAGATAGGACCAGTGGAAGAAGAGCTGGGTTTCGTCGGTGCCCGAGCGTGCTCCCCGGTAGAGGGCCCGGATGGTCATCTCCCAGTCGCCGGGGAAGATGGTGCCGCGCAGAGTGATGGTGTCCCCCACCTTCCAGCCAAAGCGTCTGGCCAGTTTGACCCCCACCAGGCAGCCCTTGCGGTCGCGCAGGAAAGCGGCCTTCTGGTCCGGGTCGTCGATGGCGAATTCCGGGTACAGGTCCAGGAAGGTTCGGGCTTCGTAGGCGAAATTGGCGAAGAAGTTCTTCTCGTCGATGTAGATGCCCCCGAACCAGTTGCCCGGGCAGACCTCGCTCACCCCGGGTACAGCCCGGATCTTGTCCCTGTAGGCCAGGGGCAGGGAGAAGGTTAGGGAGACGGCGTTCCTGGTGACAAGTCGGTTGGCGGAGCTACCGGCCACACCGGCGTACCAGGCGTCGATGACAGTGCGCAGGAGTCCGAAGGCCAAGATGGCCACCATGACCCCCAGAATGGTCAGAAAGGACCGAAGCTTGTGCCGGAAGGCGTTCCTAACCGCCAGCTTGACCAGCAACACGAGAGAGCTCCCCTTTGTCGAGGTGGCGCAGGACGTGGGCCTGCTGTGCGGCGCGGGGGTCGTGGGTAACCATGATGATGGTCTTGCCCAGCTCCACGTTCAGGCGGTCCATGAGCGAAAGAATCTCCTCGGCGCTGACCCGGTCCAGGTCGCCGGTGGGTTCGTCTGCCACCAGGATGTCCGGGTCGGTGACGACGGCCCTGGCGATGGCCACGCGTTGCTGCTGCCCGCCCGAGAGCTGGGATGGGTAGTGGTCCATGCGGTCGGCCAAGCCCACGGCTGCTAGGGCCGAAGCCGCGTGCTCGCGCCGCTCCCGGCCGGACAGGGTGGTCAGGAGCAGCGGCAGCTCCACGTTCTCCTTGGCGGTGAGCACCGGAATGAGGTTGTAGAACTGGAAGATGAAGCCCACTGTCCGGCTGCGCCACACTGCCAGTGCGGTTTCGGTGAGCCGGACGATGTTCTCGCCGTTAACTTCGATCTCCCCGGAGTCGGGCCGGTCGATGCCCGCCAAGCAGTTGAGCAGGGTGGACTTGCCCGATCCGGACGGTCCCATGAGGGCCAGAAATTCCCCTCGGGCGATGTCGAAGGATATGTCGGTAAGCACCGGGATTACCTGACCGCCGCGCCGGTAGGACTTGGTGAGCTTTCGGACGACGAGAAGGGGGGAGGAATCGCTCATTTTCCGGTACCAGCCCCGGCAGTAGTCACTTTGTCGCCGTCCTTGAGCCCAGGTGGCGGGGACAAGACTACCCGATCTCCGGCAGAGACGCCCCGGGTGATCTCAATCATGTCCCCGATCGCTTGGCCCGCCGCCACCGGGGTCAGAACGGCCAGGCCGTCCTTCAACACGAACACGGCCTGCCCAGTCCCTGCCTCGGTCAAGGCCTTGGCGGGCACGGCAAGCCTGGGGACGCGCTCCTCGGCCGTCAGGGAGCGTTCCAGGAAGGCCACCTTGGCGCTCATCTGGGGTAGGATGCGTGGGTCAAGGGGATCGAAGCGCACCTTGACCATCACCGTGGCTTTGGTCTTGTCCGCCGTAGGCACGATCATGTGCACGTGGCCCTGGAAGCGCTCCTCGCCGAAGGCGTCGAGAGTGATCTCCACGGGCTGGTCCTGGTGGACCTTGGACACGTTGGATTCGGACACGTCGGCCTCGATCTGCTGGGAGGCCAGGTCGGCCAGGGACACCACCGAGGCCTTGGAGGTGGTGCTGGCCCCGATGGGAGTGACGATGTCACCGACGTCGGCGCTCTTGGTAAGCACCACGGCGTCGAAAGGGGCACGGATGACCGTGTACTCCAGGTTGGCCTGGGCCAGCTCCAGGGCTGCCTGGCGGGAGGCGACCAGGCGGATGGAGTTCTCGTGGGCGGCGACTGCCTTGCGCAGCCTGGCCAGGGCGGCGTCGTAGTCGGCGCGGGCCACCACCCCGCGCTTTACGAGCTCCAGGTAGCGCTCGTGGTTGAGCTTGGCGTCGGCAAGCTCGGCCCAGTTTTGGTCCACGGTGAAGCGCGCGGCGGCCAGGTCCGATTCGGCTTGGCGGACGCCGGCGGCCGCGTCCTCACCCTCCAGGCGGGCCAGCACTTGATCCTTGGTAACCCGGCTGCCCTCCTCGACGCCCAGCCACACCAGGCGGCTGGTGATTTTGGCGGCTACGGCAGCCTTGCGGTCAGCCACCACGTATCCGGTGGCGTTGACCAGGGTCAGGGCGCGGCTGGGGTAGACCAGTCCGGCCGTCGAGGTCTCCACCTCATGACTTTTAGGCAGGAGCCACCACGCGGCCACCACGACCGCGAGCGCCGCCGCCAGCCAAAACCACCGGCCAAACCTCTTGCGTGCGAAAGCGGTGGTCGGTTCAGAGCGTGTTATACGAAGTTTTTCAAGGTTCTGGTTCATGACGGGCCGAACTATAGCCAAGGATAAGCGGTCGGTCACCAGCAATTTAGGTCATTCAGCATGGACAGACATCCGACCCTGGACTAGGAACGCAGCCATAACCATGCCCGAAAACACCACCGACGCCCTCCAACCCGTGAAGGGAGTATTCGCCACTCAAACCGTGGCCACCGTCGGTTTCGGTGCCACCAAGCGCCGCATCAAACAAACCAGCTATATTTACGTCGAGTACGACGGGGAAGGGGGAGTGGTCTGCCAGGCCTTGAACGAGCAGTTCATCGCCACGGGGAAAAAGCGTGTCATTTCCAGGGGCGACCTATTCCGGAAGTTCGTTCCGGCTCCCGACATCTATCTGGACAAGTTTCTGCCCGCCAAGCAGGCCCTGGAGCAGGCCGTGGACACCGCAGACCGTTGCCGCCTGGGAGGACAGCTCTTCTCGGCCGAATTCGAGTACAAAAACGCCCTGCGCATGGACGAGAACCATATCCGGGCCTCCTTCGGGCTGGGGCTTACCTATCTGGAACACGGCGACGCCGCCAACGCGTCCATCGTGTTCCGCAAGCTGGCCACGCTCAAGGGGGGCCTGGCCCCTGAGTTCAAGCACCTGTTCAACGAGTTCGGCATCCAGTTGCGCAAGAACCATATGTATGCCGAGGCCGTGCGGCACTACGCCAAGGCCATCCAGTTGGGTTCGGACGATGAGAATCTGTTTTGCAACCTGGCCCGCGCTCTTTACGAGAAGGGCAATGTCCAGGCCGCCAGGCGCTTCTTGGACAAGGCCCTGGCGGCCAGGCCGGATTTTGCCGTGGCCAGGAAGTTCAAGGCATTCATTGAGGTGAAAATCATGGAGACCACTCTCGACGACTCCGTTCTGTCGACCGGGGGACCGCCGCCAAGCACCGGCTCGAAGGATCCGGGAAAGTCGACGTCCTTCCGCTCGCGGGAGGAAACCTGGGGTGAGTCGGCGCCCGCAGGCCCGAAGGCGGAGAACGCATGAGCTTCCAGTTCCTGGGATCGTTCCTCCTGGAGCGTGGTCTGGTCACCCAGGACCAGATCGACGAAGCCGCTGCCTACCAGGCGGCGGCCAACCGCCGCCTGGGCGAGCACGCCGTCGCGGCAGGGCTCCTCACCCTCGATCAGGTGGAGACCCTGCTCGAGGAGCAGAAGGTGACGGACCAGAGCTTCGGGGAACTGGCCATAGCCAAGGGGTTCGTCTCCAAGCGCCGTATGGATTCCCTGCTGTTTCGCCAGCACGTGCATCAGGTGCATCTTGGTGAGGCCCTGCTGGTCCTCGGTCACCTGACTCCGACCGCATTTTCCGAGGGTCTGGAGGCCTACGCGGCCCAGGAAAGATCCCGACGGGCCGCCCTGTTCGGCATTCTCTCGGACCATTGCGGCGGGGAAGTCCTGGAGACTCTGGTGGGCGCGCTGGAGCGGGCCTTTCAGCGCTTCGCGCGCTGTCCGCTCAAGGCCCTGGGCGAGATGACCGGGGAAGGGCTTGAACGCTTCGAATATACGTTTGCGTCCGAAGCCCTGGTCGAGGGGCGGGGGCTGCTGCGTTTCACCCTGCACCTAGGACCGGAAATGTACGAACTTCTGGCCGGGACCCTGGCAGGCCAGGCCCAGTCCGCGCAGGAGGGGCGAAACGCCGCCCGGGACGTTCTCGACATCATCTGTCGCTACCTGGGCCAAGCCCTGGCCACCAGCAAAGGAGTGAAATTGGCCTGCGCACACATGGCCCGATCCGGGGCTCACCCCGGGGCCGCCCCTGGAGGGGATTGTCTTCGGCTGCGTCTGGCCTGCCCCGGGGCCGAACTCGGGCTCACGGCATCTTTCGTTCCCGAAAACCCGTAATCTGTTGTCCCGGCGCAGGATCGATAAAGTCGAAGCGGTGCGCAGCAACTGGGAAGGAGGAAATCAAACTCGCCCACAACGAGGCTGATCGACCGAGCGCCCGACCGCTGAGGGGCTGCCCCACGGGATCCTTGACAATTGGCCGTATTCGGATAATGCACATGGTTTGGCTTTTTTTCATTTTCCCAGGCAGGAGAGAGCCCAATGCCCATGATCGAGTTCAGGGATGTCCACAAATGGTACGGGGAGTTCCACGTGCTGAAGGGCATCGAGGAATCCGTTGAACAGGGCGAGGTGCTGGTCATCTGCGGTCCTTCCGGATCGGGGAAGTCTACGCTCATCCGTTGCGTCAACCGCCTGGAGGAATATCAGCGCGGGACCATCCTTTTCGACGGCCAGGACATCCACGACCGTTCCCTGAACGTGAACCATCTGCGCTCTGAAATCGGCATCGTTTTCCAGCAGTTCAACCTCTACCCACACCTGACAGTGCTGAAAAACGTGACCCTGGCTCCCATCAAGGTGCGCAAGACCGCCAAGCCCGAGGCGGAGCGCCTGGCCCTGAACCTCCTGGAGCGCGTGGGCATCCACGACCAAGCCCACAAGTATCCCGCCGAGCTTTCCGGCGGCCAGCAGCAACGCGTGGCCATCGCCCGCGCCCTGGCCATGCGCCCCAAGGTCATGCTCTTCGACGAGCCCACCTCGGCCCTGGACCCTGAAATGATCAACGAGGTCCTGAACGTCATGAAGGACCTAGCCCGCGACGGTATGACCATGCTCTGCGTCACCCACGAGATGGGCTTTGCGCGCGAAGTGGCAGACCGGGTCATCTTCATGGACGGCGGCGAGATCATCGAGGCCGGGCCGCCTCTGGAATTTTTCAAGAATCCCAGGCACGAGCGGACTCGTGCCTTCCTGAGGGAAATCCTCTAGAAATCCGAAACCCGTGAGCCCGAAACCCGTGAGGAGGTCCTCCATGAAACGTCTCGCCGCAGCTCTTTCCGCCATCCTGCTCTTGGCCCTGTGCGTATCCCCTGTGTATGCGGACAAGCTCGAAGACATCAAGAAGAAGGGCGTGCTGGTGGCAGGCGTGAAGGACTCCCAGCCCCCCTTCGGCTACGTGGACGAGAACAGCAAGGAGATCGTGGGCTTCGAGATCGATCTGATGAAACTTCTGGCCACTAAACTGGGCGTCAAGCTCGAGGTCAAGCCGGTCACCTCCTCCACCCGCATCCCCATGCTCACCCAGGGCGACATCGACATCGTGGCCGCTACCATGACCCACAGCCGCGAACGCGACAAGACCATCGACTTCTCGGTCACTTACTTCTTGAGCCAGCAGAAGCTCCTGGTGAAGAAGGACTCCGGTATCACCTCCATCAAGCAGCTGGCCGGCAAGAAGATTGGCTCCGCCAAGGGCTCCACCTCCGAGCAGAACGCCAAGAGAGCTCAACCCGAGGCCACTATCCTCTCCTTCGAGACCTACCCCGAGGCCTTCTTGGCCCTCAAGCAGGGCAAAGTGGACGCCGTGACCACGGACGACGCTATCCTGCTGGGACTGCGCAACGAGGACGACAAGCCCGGCGACTACATCCTGGTGGGCGATCCCATCTCCGCTGAGCCCTACGGCCTGGGCATGGCCCAGAACGACTCCAAGTTCCGCAACGCGGTCAACAGCGCCCTGATGGATATGTGGACCAGCGGCGATTACCAGAAAATTTACGATAAGTGGTTCGGCAAGGACACCAAGTTCTATATCCCTCTGACCTTCAGCATGGAACTCTGGCCCTAGGCTCGAAAAGAACAAAGGACTTGGAGGGGGGCAGCGAGCCCCCCTTTCATCACTGGAGCGGCACGTTGGCGTATCAATTCGATTGGCACTTGGTGGTGTCCGGCCAATACGGCGACTGGATCGTCCAGGGCCTAGTCACCACCCTCAAGATATCCGGTATCTCCATCGGGTTCTCACTTCTCCTGGGCACCCTGGCTTGCGTCATGCGCCTGTCCGGGTTCAAGCTTCTGGAATGGCTGAGCCGCGTCTACATCGAATTCTTCCGGAACACGCCGCTCCTGGTGCAAATTTTCTTTTGGTATTTCGGATCGTATTCCATTCTGCCCACGGTTGTGAATGACTGGCTGAAGACCGTGGACTTCGAGTTCGCCTGCGGGGTCATTGCCCTGAGTTTTTATACCGGAGCTTTCGTCGCCGAGGATCTGCGTTCGGGCATCTTCGCCATCCCCAAGACCCAGTTGGAGGCTTCGCGCGCAGGCGGGTTGTCCTTCACCCAGGCCATGGCCTACGTCATCCTGCCCCAGGCCTTCAGGATCATCGTCCCGCCCCTCATCTCCCAGTTTCTGAACCTCATCAAGAACTCCTCTCTGGTGATGACCATCGGCGTGGCCGACCTGACCTACATGTCCCGGCAGATCGAGGCCGACACCTTCCACGGGCTGGAAGCCTTCACCGTCGCCACGCTCATCTATCTGGCCATCTCCCTGGTCCTGTCGTTTTCGGTCCAACAGTACACCAGGCGCGTTCTGCGCACGGCAAGGTAGGACTGGGGCATGCACTGGAAAGTCGTCTGGAACAACCTGGATTATTTTTTGTGGGGGGCCTACCCCAAGGGACCGTTGGGCGGGCTGGCCCTGTCCATCCTCATGGCCATGGGGGGGATCTTCGGGGCCTTCTGGTTGGGGCTTCTGGTCGGCGTGATGCGGCTCTCCAGGCGGGTCTGGCTGCGCCTGCCGGCCCTGGTGTACACGGAGATCATCCGGGGCATCCCACTGCTCATGGTCATCTTCTGGTTCTTCTTCCTGGCCCCGGTGGTCTTGGGCAGGAGCTTGCCGGACTGGCAGTCGGCCATCCTGGCCCTCATCGTGTTCACCAGCGCCTACATTGCCGAGATCGTCCGCGCGGGCGTTGAGGCCCTGCCCAAGGGCCAGATGGAGGCTGCGCGCGGCTCGGGCCTGTCCCATACCCGGACCATGATTCACGTCATCCTGCCCCAGGCCCTGTTCAGCATGATTCCCTCCTTCGTTAACCAGTTCGTGTCCCTCACCAAGGACACCTCACTGGCCTATATCATCGGTGTGGGCGAGCTGACCAAGGTGGCCACCCAGGTGAACAACCGGACCATGAATGCCCCGACGGAGATCTTCATCACTATCGCTGTACTCTATTTCCTGGTCTGCTATGTGCTTACGGAGTTTTCTCGTCGACTGGAGGGCAAGATCAACCGCTACCAGGCCAGGGGACGGTAGCTACGCATGTGCGAAATAGCCTGGGGCACCGGCACGTCCAGGCCGGGCGTCGTTCGGGGCGGGTACGACAGTAGCGGGTTCCCCAGCCCGTCTCGTTCGACCGCTTCAGCTTGACTGCTTCCATGGGTATTCGCTGATGCACCCCCAAAATTACGACTCCCACGTGAAAGCTTTTTCTGAAAAAAACGCCGACCGCCTGATCCTCGCGATCATCACCCTCACGGCAGCCTGGCTGCGCTTCCAATATCTTGGCCAGCCCTCACTGTGGTGGGACGAGTTCATCACTGTTGGTGCGTCGCTCAAGCCGCTTCCGGACATGCTGTCCGTGCTCAAGCACCTCGGCCCTTCGGACTTTGGTGTGGAACTCTTCCCGCCGATGCAGCACGTCATTACCCACTTTCTTCTGTCCATGGGCCACAACGACGTGCTCGTGCGACTGCCCAGCGCTCTGGCTGGGGTGGCCACCATCCCGGCGGTCTATGCCCTTAGCCGCAAGCCCCTGGGGCGCCTGAGCGCTCTCACGGCCTCCCTGCTCCTGGCGGTGTCGGTCTACCACCTGCACTACAGCCGGGAGGCCCGCCCTTACGCCCTGTTCGTGCTGGAAAACGTTCTTGCTCTGCACTGTCTTGAAGCCGCCCTGACCGAGGGACGAAAAAAGCTGTTCATCGGCTACGGCGCGGCCGTGGCGGCCATGCTCTACACATCCTACATGGCGGCCGTCCTGATATTCGGCCAAGTCCTTTTCGCCCTGGCCTTCCTGGTCTGGCTTTACGCAAGCGGCGGACGGCAGGAGGCCAAGGCTCTGGGCTGGCGTCTGGGTCTGGCCCTGGTCCTGGCCGGGGTGGCCTACCTGCCCTGGGTTCCCGGGCAGCTGAACGTCTTCACCCTCCTGCATGACCCGTCCTTCAAGGCCAACTTCAGCCTGGATTTCATTTCTTCAAGCCTCAAGGAATTCGCGGCCTTCAACTACGCGGGGAACTTCCCCATAGGCTGGGTCTTCGTGGCCGTGGGCATGGCCGGAGCAGGAGCGGCCCTGGCCGGCGGACGTTCGCCCTTCGTGCTGCTTATGTCTTTCTGGGCTTTCATGCCGGTCGCGGGCATTTTTCTGACCAAGGCGCACATGGACTTGTCCTCGCGCTACATCTTCCCTGTGTATCTCTTTCTGGCGGTATTCACCTCCCATGCCCTGGGCACGGCCGTGAACCGTCTGGCCGACCGGTTCACCGGCTGCGCGAATCCGATTTTTTTCGCACGCTTCGTTGTCGTCGCCGCCCTTTGCCTCTTTTTTTCCGGGCCAAGCCTGGCGAGTCTTGGCGACTACTACTCTCGGGAAACCTCGCACTACAAGGAACTGGCTTCCTACCTGATCGAGCATCGGAATAATCAGGACGGCATCCTCTACACCAATCCCCGCAATCAAAAGCTGATCTTCGATTGGTACGGACGGGGAGTCCTGCGCGATGCCCGGGACATCGAAGGTGGCGGCTACCGCAGGGATTTCCTGCTGGCCCCCCTCCCCCCTGAGGGTTCGGTCCAACTCCCACTGGCCGTGGAACGCACCCACCTGAAGGAAGTTGAAGTGATGAGTCTGGGGATTGCCCGCACGCCAGTATTGCCCATGACCCCGGACAGCCAGGGGCGCTTCGTTTATTCCGATAATTTTGTCGGTTTCAAGATGATCGAGGATGTCTTCCAGGCGCACAATCTAGTCCCGTGCCCACTAACCAGGTCCCTCACGGCTCTCGATGCAGGCCTCCCGGCCTGGGGTGTCTACCGCTTCCAGGCCAGCAAGGACAGGGTTCTACGGAAAGCGGCTTTGACTATCACGTTCTCTCTCCGACAGTTCGACTTCATTCCAAGCGACTCCGCAGTCGGAGTCTCCGTCGTCCCCGCTGGCCAGGCGCCAGTGAAACTGGCCACGGTCACCCTGGACAACTTTAGGAACTCGGGGGGTGGTCTCGTCCCGGCCGACCTCAAGAACAAGCGTACCGTCACCCTTCCTCTGGATCTTACGCCCGCGCTGAAGGGATCAGGCCAGTTTGACCTCAGGCTGGACTTCGCCGCAAGCACTCGTTCCGGCAGCATCGAGGTGGATGCTCTGCGACTCGAGGCCGAGCTTACCGGCCCAACGGCTGATCCTTCCGAACTGCCGGAAGCCCTTCTGGCAGAACTGCCTGTAGCTCCTTGGACCGCTGGCCGGGACCTCGTCATATCCAGTGCGGTGTGCGCCTTCAGCCTGGACGGGCGGATCACTTCTCCCGGCGTGGGCTCCCCCGGGGAGCTCGCGGCCTACCGGCTGGTCCATCCGGACGACAAGCCCGTGCGCGTGCTTCCGTACCAGGATGGCGCGCCCGCCGTGGCCCTGTACGACCCAGCCCTGGTCCATCCCTTCCTGGATCTGGCCCCAGGCGGAATCCACCGGGTGGACGCCTTCCCTCCTGGACGCCGTGAGGCGCACGCCCTGAAGCTGAAGGGCGCGCTCTCCAACCCGGTGGTGACCGTGGGCCAGACGCGCCTTATCCTGCCGCTGTCCTGTCCCGCCCCGGCGGAGCTGACCGTCAATCCGGGCGGCCAGGCTGAACTGACCTTCTCGCCGCTCTTTACGTCGAATGGGCTCGACGCGTTAGCCGTGTCCGCCTCGGACAACATCCGGAAAAACCAGGATGAGGACTGCCTCACCTGCGCCGAGGACCGGCCCTGCTCTCTGGTCTACACGGTCCGCTCCGGCCTGCCCATCACGTCAGCGCGCATCACCGCCTTTCCAAGGGTGGTCAGCGACGCCTCCGGCGCGTGCACCGTGATCACCCAGGTCTCCGCCGACAACGCTCCCTGGCGGGAAGTGAACCGCTACCAGGGTTCCGGTTCGGGCCGCTGGGAAGGGTTGAAGATACCCCAGTACACCAAAGTCCGCCTGGATAGGCCGGCCAGCGAGTTGCGGGTCCGCTTCCTCCTGCCCGGACAGGCAGCTCAGCTCTGGAGCGCCCCGGACGCCCGCATGCGCCTGGACGCGCGCCTGGACGCATCAAACCTTCCCGTCCCGGCCATCGAGGACTGGCCCAGCCAGATCGGCGTCTCGCAGGGCGAAAGAGTCGAGATTCTACCGCTGGTAGACCCGCAGCCCTTCCCGGACTGGCTGCGGAGGTCCAGGTGACACTCGCCCGCAACGTTCCTCATTGGCCGGTGCAGGCGGACTCCGCAACGCTTGCGTGATAAGCCCGCCTTGACCGGCTCCGGACATGCCATGACGTCAGGCGGGAACATTCTCATCGAACGTGGCCGCGTCATCATTGCGACGCTCATTTTGCCGGTCCGCTCCATGCTCGCGGACGTGCATGTCGGCTGGAGGGCAAGCTCCGCCGCTTTCAAGCGAGAAGACGGAAGGACTCGCTCATTTGACGAGACAGATTTTGTCCAGTAGAAATCCACGTAAAGAGCCACGTGCAACGGTATCAATGGCGCGAGCATCAATGAATCACCAACATCGTTCTCTGGTAGTCGTTGTGCCCATGTACAACGAGGAATCCAACGTCGACGAATTCTTCCGGCGGCTGGCGGTCATGGCCGATGACGAGCTGAGAGGGGTTGTCGTCGTGGACGACGGTTCCACTGACCAAACTGTAACCCGCATTGAGCGCCTGCTCGAATCCTATCCCGTTCCTGTCCGCGTCGTCCGGCTGTCACGCAATTTTGGACATCAACCCGCGGTCATCGCCGGGTGCGATCATGCCTGCCAATTTGCCGAGTTGCTCGGTGCGGAGTGGATTGGCATCATCGATGGCGACCTCCAGGACCGGCCCGAGGATTTTTCGGTGCTGCTTGACCACGCAGAGGGTCAAGACGTGGTCTATGCCGTCCGGGCGCAACGCCACGATGGCTGGGTGATGCGCCATTTCGCGCCTGTTTTTTACGGGATGCTCTCCGGCAGTTCCAGCTTTCCCATTCCGCGCAATTCCGGGACATTTTCCATCATCCGGATACCTGTGTGCAAACTCATCGTACAGAGCGCGGATTCCGAGCCCTATTTCCCAGGGCTTAGGGCCTGGGTCGGTTTTCGGCAGAAGGGTCTGCCTTTTGACCGCCAGCCCAGGGCCAGCGGTACATCCAAGGTTGCCTTGCGCGGTTTGGTCCGGCTCTCCCTGCGCGCCCTCATCCTCCATTCAGACATGCCGATGCGGTTGATCCTAGGGATCACGGCATTGCTTTTCGCTGTTCTTGTCGTCCTAGCGGCGCTGGTGACCGGTCTGCGCCTTGGCGGCGTCCACTTGCCCACCGGGTTTACTACCATTGTACTTCTGCAAATTTTTTCTCTGGGTCTTTGTGCCGGATTTTTTGTGGTGATTGCTTTTATGGTGCAGCGTGTCAAAACTAATACATCACACCAGAAGCCCTGGATTGCCATGGAAGTCACTCAGTCCTCGCCGCAGACTTGCAGGGATAATCAATGCCAATGACCTCCACTACGGGCCGGTATCACGATAAACTCGCGCTCCAAACGCGGTTTCCCCTCCTTTGGTTGACTGTACAGTATTGCATCGCTGGCTATTTTGATCGCGGGCGTCAGATTCTTAAACATTTTAAAAATCATCGCCGTGTTCTCGAAGTAGGCTGTTCTGTTGGGATCGACAGCGCGCACTTTTCTTCAAAATCGTGCTCGTACTTGGGAATAGATGTTGACGAAAACGCGGTGCAGAACGCGGCATCCCGTTATAAAGGGAAGTCGCATATGCGTTTTATGAAAACCGACTTGCGTCAGCTTGATCCTGATCAATATAAATTTGATTTTATTTTGATCTGCGGGACAATCCATCACATACCGGATCAGGAGATACTCCCTATTTTAGAACACGCGGAGAAGCTGCTCGCTGCGGAGGGCTGCCTGGTGGTGATCGACTACGCCCCACATGCCAATCCCGGTTGGCTCGAGCGGCTCATTTTGCGTCTTGAAGAAGGGGATCACGTGAGAGATACGCAGAATGTCCTGGATATTGTCGCCAAGGTGGACGCTTTATCAATTGAAAACCTTGAATTCTTTAAAAACGCGGCTTTCGTGTTTCCCTGGCCGGTCATGGCGCATAAATTTCTCCTGTTGCTTCGGAAGCGCATCCCGGTTTCGCGTGCTAGCGCCCGGGAAGGATGTTGAGAATGGCCCGCATCCTGCTCATAGTTCCACCCTTGACCCCCCAGGAATTGTTCACACGGGGAGCTGAATCCACGGCCAGTAAGCTTCCTTCCCTGGGGGTTGCCTACATCGCCGCCTTTCTACGGATGCATGGCCATGAACCGGCCATATACGACGGCATCGCCGAACCCAAGAATATTGACGTGCTTGTTGAAGAGATGAAGGGTTACGACGTTGTCTGCATCACCGCCATTTCCTCTTACGCCGTACGCTGTATCGAGCTGCTCAGCAGGGCCAAGCAGGTCGGGGTGCGCGCCCCGTTAGTGGTGGGCGGGCCCCACGTCACCGCGATGCCCGGCCATCTGCTCCGTCACGGCGCGGACTATGAGGTGGTTGGCGAGGGCGAGGCCACCATGCTCGAACTGGTGGAGCATCTGGCCGCGGGGTTGGGCGCTCCCCACAACGTCAGAGGCTTGGCCTATCTCGATGGGGACGAAACAAAGCACACCGGGAGACGTCAGCTAATCGATCCGTTGGACACCATCCCGATGCCCGCCAGGGACTTGCTGCCCATGCAGCTCTACTCGACGAGTCCTGCACGTTCCCAGAATTTCCCTTCTCACTCAATGTTTACCTCCAGGGGATGTCCTGGAATATGCAGTTTCTGCGACCACAGGACCTTTGGGTCCAAAATCAGACACTTCAGCCTGGAGCGCATCGTTGAGGAGTTTTTTGTGCTCCGCGACGTGTACGGTGCGAGGGATGTGTCCGTCTGGGATGACAATTTCACTTCGGACAAGAAACTGCTCCTAGAAGTTTGTGAGTCTCTCAACAGCCGGGATTTTGGTCTGTCCTGGAACGTAGAGTCGCGCATCAACATGGTGGATCGCGACATTTTGAAGACTTTGCATGCCTCGGGATGCAGCTTCATCGCCTATGGAATTGAAAGCGGCAGTCAGCGCATGCTCGATCACATGAAAAAGGGTATCACCAAGGAGGAAATTGTCGAGAAAGTCCGTATCACGCAGGAGGTGGGCATTCCTATTCGCGGCTACTTTATGATGGGACTCCCGGGCGAAACGGAACAGGATATCCTGGAGACTATCAAGTTCGCTCTCGAGTTGGACATCGACATCGCTACGTTCACCATGTTCTTGCCCCTTCCGGGCACGCTGGACTACAAACGGGCTTTGCGCGGCGGCACCTTCATCGATCCGGAATATTTCCTCCACGACATCATCCCCGAGTTCAACTTTCTTGAGAAGCCGGTCTACGTCCCGGGAACGCTTGCGCCTGAACGGCTCCTGGAATTGCACCAGCGCGCCTATAAAAAATTCTACATGAGGCCGGGCATGATCCTCAAGCGCCTTCGTTCGGTGCGCTCCTCGAGCGAACTGATGTCGTTGGCAAAATCCGGTCTCGCCCTTTTTCGAAGCCTGCTGTTTAGATGATTATTCCATGCCATTGATAACGAGCAGCGCTACAGACCACATCTCCTACCGTCTCACCCCGGTCGTTTGGGCCGCCCTGGTGGTATTCTTCCTCGCCAACGCGGCCGCCATCCTGCAAATGCGCGGTGTAGCCGATCCCCAGGGCTTCATTCTCAACACTTCCAAGGCCATACCGGTCAACACGTATGAGGATGATGCCCAGGTCAGTATCATGCACGCCCTGTGGTACTTCGGGCCGACCACGAACACATTCGATGTGGCCACGAATTTCGGGGGGCCTCTTCTCCACCTGGCCAAGCCGGTCATGTGGCTGGGGATGAAGCTCGGGTGGATCAAACGTTTCGATGACCGTTGTCTTTATGTGCTCTATCCAAATGAATTGGCCAGAATCTTTAAACTGTTTGCCTTTTATAAGCTGTGTCTGTTGATGCTGCTTCCAATTTCGATTTTTTGGCTGATGAATAACTTCTTCAGCCGCCGCGCGGGGGAGATAGCCACCTGGTTTGTGGTAGGCATGCCGTTCCTTACCGCGTTCGAACTTCGCCTGAAGCCGGAAGGTGTGGTTTTTGCGCTGACCATGCTCTCCCTTGTGCATCAACTGGCTTTCAACAATACGGCTAAGAAAAAAAACTTGTATCTGGCCGTGATTTTTTTCTCATTGGGCGCCGCCATGAAATTTACCATGGCCACTGCGATATTCACTCTCCTGGCCTGCTTCTTCAACGGAACGAGACGGTCCGGACGTTCCGTTCTGGATGCTTCCGCACTGAAAACCCTGGCCGGGGCAGGGGTGGCGGGAGTTGCGGTGTTCATCGCGTCCAATCCCCGGATAATTCCCGGACTGCTGATTTTTGTTGATTTTGTCCGGCGCTACACATCCATTCCAAATACGGCAACCGTTCGCGGGGGTATGCTGGAGACGTTCTGGTTTCGAATGACTCATTTTGGGCCCTTGCTCGGGCGGGCACTCGGACTCTTTGCAATACCCTCGTTGGGTTTGGCCGTTTACGAATCAATTCGACGAAAGAAGGTCGTGACGCCCTGGTCATGTCTTGCGGCGCTTTATATACTGCAAATGTTTTTTCTCTGGATTGTAGCCCACAATCACGTCATATTCGATGTTACATACTACTATTACAGTCAGGCATTGTTGACGATCATTCTGATAGCTTTATTTTGCGACAAATTGCTTGATTTGTCGACGCTCGGCTGCTTGTCTTGGCGCCTGGCTACATGGTCCTTGGTCTTTGTTCTGATGGCATCTACCTTCGTGCAGAATCTGTCCGTGCTCGACTTCCTTTCCGGACCGTCCACTCGGCAATCAGCCCAGGCCTGGATAGACAGGAACATCCCCACCGGGGCCTCCTTGGGTCTTCCCTTGTCGCCCGGCCGGCATTTGACTTTCAATGATCGCTTCCTGGTGGACCCATATCGCCAGAGGATCGTATCAATAGGGACACAAGGAGAGTTCGTCGGGAAGGCGCTTCCGGATTACGTACTCTGGGTCCGCTCCAATCCCTTGCAACCCCGATTCGAGCGCCCAGGTTATGAGCGGATCGCATTCTTCGACGACGGCAGACATCTGCCGCGCGAACCGTATAATTTCTATCAGGATGACATCTACGAAATTTTCAAGAGAACCGGCGCGGGTCCAGACTCGCCGGTTCCCGGTCCGGCCGATGCGGATGCGGCGCTCGGAGCCGCTTTGGCTGCCGTTCATGATCAAAGTTTCAACCTGATACAATACCACGCATCCGGCATATTCCCACTTGACCTGACGGTGCTCATGCATGCGAACGAGCACTTTCTGCCGCTTGGCAAGGGTCAATTTCTGTCAGCGGTTCGCCACCCTTCTTCCGCGCCCACGTATTTACATCAGCTCAATCCGGAACTCTTGATACTGTGGGGGGTGCGGTATGTGTTGGTCCGCCAGGACGAGGCTTTTACCGAGGATTTCCGGACCAAATGGGGATCTTTTCTCCAGCCGGTCGATCCCCCGGTCCTCCTGGATTTTCCCGAGGGGGTGAAGCTCTATCGCTTCGTGGGTTACAAGGGCATGGCCCACTTCCTTCCTGCGCCCCGGCAGGACTTGCGGGCCTCCATCGAGCCTCGTTGGTTTGGCCTGCTGAAGCGCCATCGGATCAAGACCTACGGTACATTGTTCCCTGAAGGACATGCTGATTCCGGTGCCGGGCTCCTGCGGGTACGAATGACTGTGGATTGCGAAGGTGCCATGGACCTTCTGCTCAAGGGAGGGGGGGCACCAGCGAGTTTATTCCTCGGCCCTGGCCGGAACAAAGTCGACTTCCCATTGGCCGTGCAGTCAGGCGTTCAGCCCGGATACGAACTCAATCCCGCGACGTCAGGCTCTTCCTGCGACATCCGTCTGATCCAGGTCGAACCACTCGCTATCGAGCCGGCACAATGCTGGTCGGCATCACCGGAAAGGGCTTTCGCCTCCGTCGATGCCGGTTCGGATGGACATGTACTTTTTGCGTTGCCGTATCACCCATTCTGGGACGCAACAGTTGACGGAGCCGACGTTCCGGCCGAACGTGGACCCGGCGATACCGTCATGGTCGCTGTCGGCCAAGGTCACCACCTGGTCGGAATTCGTTTTGCCGGTGGTCAATGATCTCCACCTGGCCTTCTGTCACACATGGAACAACTTGGTAACGAGAACGCTAGTAAAGAGAAAATCATGAAAGTCGAATACTATCGCCATGCCCTGGATGAGACGGACATCGCCAATGTGGTCAAGGTGCTTCGGTCTGTGTTCCTGACTACCGGACCGGTGACCGCCGAATTCGAACGCCGCTTTGCGACTTACACCGGCCTGCCACACGTGGTGGCCCTCAACTCCTGCACCTCGGCCATGCAGCTGGCTCTCCTCGGCCTGGGTGTCGGCCCGGGCGACGAGGTGATCACCTCGGCCATGACGTTCATCGCCTCGGCCACGTGTATCCAGCACGCCGGAGCCATACCGGTCCTGGCCGACGTGGACCCGGGGACGGGCTGCCTGGATCCGGCCGCCGTCGAGACTGCCATCACCCCCCGCACCAAGGCCATCATCCCGGTGCACCTGTACGGCACCATGTGCGACATGCGGGCCTTGCGGGAAGTGGCCGATCGGCACGGCCTGTTCATCGTTGAGGACTGTGCCCATTGCGTCGAGGGCGAACGGGACGGCGTGCGCCCGGGGCAGCTCTCCGACGCAGCCTGCTACAGCTTTTACGCCACCAAAAACCTGGCCTGCGGTGAGGGCGGGGCTGTGGCCACCCGCAGCGAGGAGCTGGCCCAGCGGGTGAAGACCCTGTCCCTGCACGGCATGAGCAAGAACGCCGCCGGGCGCTACCACGGCTCCTACCAGCACTGGGACATGCTCACCTTGGGCTGGAAGTGCAATCTGGACGACATCCACGCGGCTCTGATCGTGGACCAACTGGGCAGGTTGGACAGTCTGTGGACCAAGCGCCGGGAGATATACGAACGCTACGAGAAGGGCTTTGCCTCAGCTAAGGACGTTGGCCGCCCCCAGGTGACTGGCAAGAGCGCCCACCACTTGTATACCATTTGGGTGGATCCGGCCCGGCGCGACGAAGTCCTGCACGCCCTCCAGAAGCGCGGCGTGGGGGTGGCCGTGAACTTCCGGGCAATCCATCTGCTCAGCTACTTCAGCGAGACCTTCGGCTTCAAACGCGGCGACTTCCCCCAAGCCGAGGCCATCGGGGACCAGACCATTTCCCTGCCCTTTTATCCCCTGCTGTCTGAAGCCGAAGTGGACCATGTCGTCGCACAGGTTCTTGAGGTCACTGGAAGTTGACGCCGGCCAGGGCGCGCTGGCTTATGGTGTGTTTCCTGGGGGGCGTTGAACTCAACCAAGCGCAGGTCTTACGAGATAAGACCTCACCGGTCTCCCTGGAGGTCTCAACTTTCGACTCGCACTAACGATGGGAAGTTTACACGTTTGATTCACAAGGAACGCGAACACCTTTCTGTGCTACTAAACACCACATGGTGTCATTTACCATGTCAATCTTGACAATTTTAAGATTGTTTTTTTGGGCAAGGTTTTCACATTCGAACTTTTTGAAGTGATAAGAAATTGGAGCATGTAGTAGGTCAAAGCATGCTTCCCAAAACTTTTGAAAGCCCCCGTATGACCAAAGATTTAGCACTTTGAAGAATGGGAGGCGGGTACATTCGATTAAGCCTAATTTGAACAGTGAATGGTTGATATGAAAATACATAAAAAGCATGAAAGCAGGGATGATGGCAAAATACCGCAAAATTTTAACCGGAATTATTTTAAATAAAAATTTTAATGGTTCTATAGCATGTGTCATTAAAAGATTGTTTTCATGACTGTAGACACAAATAGAAATTTCCTCTTGTGGCTTTATGGTTTGAACCATTTTAGAAAATGCAATGCGATGGTTCTCAACATGTTGCAGCGCGTGGTCGCATATTACAATATCAAGGCATTCATTTTTTAAGGGGACGGTCTTAATGTCTCCCCACAGCAGCAGGACATTGTCAAGTTTATCTTTGAAAAGGAAAGGAAGGTTGTTGATGTGCCCGCCAATGTCAACGACTACGGCTTTTCGCGCTCCGGCATTTAAAAGGTGGTATGCTTCCCTGCCTGATCCGCCGCAAAATACTCCGACAATTTTGTTTCTTACGACGTCCTTTGTGATGCCTGAAAAATTGTAAAAAGCATTTTCTCCCCAAAACCCATTTAACAAATTCATATCAGAGATGCTGACTGGAAATGCGTCTGTAAACTGGAAATTCCAATTATGCCCAACACGTAATTGTTCGGATTCGATGTGTCCTGCTTCCAAGAAATTATACTTCCCAATAATATTAAATAAATTTTGTTTTTGATCTTCAGTAAAAATTTGACGGATCTCTTCATCATCAAGGAAGATTAATACATGGTTCAAGATGGGGTAAATTCTTTTACAGTTTTTACAGCGCAATGCTCCATTGACGATGTGGTTCTTGTTAGCATCGTTATGGTCAGAAATAAATATGTATAAGTTTCCATGACACTGTTTGCAACACAATAAATCAATGTCGTCTTTTCGCATAGGCATCCTCCTAAACGAATTTCAACAAAACTTAGACACTATCACCACAATTTCGTGGATTATTTGAATAGGGATGTAGAGGTGGCAGCGTTGATCCAGGCCTTGTTTTCTCCATTTTCGCCGAGCCCCATGATGTCGTCCAGGAAGCCCGCTCAAATGCCGAGTCATAGACAGGAGTAAACCCTTGAAGGGCACTGGGGGGGGGCTTGTGCAAAGAAGGTATCTCGGATTTGATCGACGCTGTACATGCCATCGGCCTCAGCGAGGCGGCGCTAGCCCCAAGGCTCCTGGCCACCATGTTCACATGCATGAGAGTATGAGTCCAACACCAGCGAGAAATGAAATCATCCAAAGAGCCGTCTCCCTTTCACGCGAATGAAGGCCAATCCCATGATGAACAGTTTTTTGATATCTCCAAAGCTTCGGATATCTATGACAGCTTTTGGAATCTGCTTCCAAATGGAGAAAAAGGATTGGCCGGAGTTCGCCCATTTAAATAGATAACAGCTAATTTGGTACCAGCTCAAATTTTCGATGTAGATGGGGCTCGAGCCTATGATCTTGCGGAGATAGGTATGGGAAAGATCGAACTGCGACCAATTGAACTCGGGCCGGAGGATGCCTTTCTCCCTGGCAATTTCCTCAATGCGAGTACCGGGGTAGATTCGTAGGATGGACAGGGTCGTATCACCGCCCAACTTTTCAATCATGCGGATGGTGTTTTCAGCTTGTGCTTCGGTTTCGTTGGGAAGTCCGATGATGAAGAAACAACGTCGGTCAATGTTGAGCGTTTTCAGCCACGCCTCTATCAGTGGCACTTTATTTAAGTCTATCTGTTTCTGTATAAGTTCGTCTACCAGCTCCTGAGTGGCCGACTCAATCCCATAGGTAACCTTGGCACATCCGGCGCGTTTCATCAATTCGAACAGATCAAAGGTCATGTTATCGATGCGTACGCCGGCCAACCAGGTGATGGGGGGCAATTCGGTGATTATCCGTTCCAAAAGATCTCTGAGTTTCTTGACGTTGAGGTTGAAGGTGTCATCGAGGAAGTAGAAGTGATGAATTCCATAGTTGTCGATGATGAATTTAATTTCCGCTATGATGTTGTCGTTGCTGCGCATTCTGGAGCGACGTCCCCAGAAGAGGGCAGTACCGCAGAAACTACATTTGAAGGGGCAGCCTCTGCCGGTGAATATTACTGCCATGGGGTGACGCTGCCCGTCGCGATCTTGGAAAAAGTAAGGATATTGATGGATGATTTCCCTGGCTGTGTAGGGAGAATCAAGGGCGTCGAGGTCGGCGATGGGGGCGCAATCTGGATTGCGAACCGGTTGGCCGTGGCGGCGGAAGGTGATGCCGTGCAGGTCGTCGAAGGGCAAGTCGTCTCGTAGACGCTGCATTAATGCGACCAGGGTCCGTTCTCCTTCGCCCCGAATTAGAACGTCCAGTTCTGGCACGTGGAGGATGGTATCCATGTCGGCCAGCGTAGGGTGCGGTCCACCAGCCAGCAGCTGGAGGGTGGGAAAATCGCGGCGGAGCCTGCGAGCAAGTCCAAAGGCGTCAAAACGTGTTTCTGTACCGAAAGAGAACCCTGCGCACAGGGGGCGATCTTCATGGATGCGCCGTTTAAGCGCTTCGTAGGTGTTGCCGGGCTTAGAGCAGTCGAAGATGACTGAAGAAAATCCATGCCGCTTGAGTTCGTTGTGGAGGTAGATAAGCCCGATTGGCGGGATGGACCCCAGAGTTTCTTTCATGAAAACGTCAGGTGTGGGTATGATGAAGATAATGTCTTTGTTGGGCATAAGGATTAGTGATCACTATAGGTTATAATGATATCAAGATGACCCCGGAGGTCACTGCGAAGAGGGCTATTACCTTTAGTAGCGTGACTGACTCCCCAAAGTAGAAGAAACCTGTCAAAGATGTAGCCACTGTGAGCAGGGCGCTCAACAGGGGCATCATTCTGCTCAGTTCCATCCGGTGCAGAATGAACAGGTACACAACGACAGCAAGACATCCCGAAGCAATGGCAATGTAGAATTCTTTATGTACTAGGCTGGTCAGGAGGGTAGAGAGGGCGAACTCCGGGATCAAAAGAACGAGTTTCTTGAAAAAAAAGATGGTCACCAGGTTGCATGTAATGAGCAAGAGGATGAAGAGGATATTGATCATGGTGCCCTTTGTCGTTCTTAATGCTTCACCTGTGGAGGGGACCACGCTTAGCAGGACTTACTGATGATATGCTTATTAAGTAAACTATTTTAAAATGTTAACCCTCACCTGGGTAAATGTCAAGGAAATTGCCTGGCCGACGTTGTTTACGGGGAGGTCCCGGCTTGTGTCGCCAGTGGTTTTCGGTTAACAAAATTTCTAAAAGCCATTTTCGAGAAATCACGAATTCGGCTGGTTTACAAATAGGATCCGTGAATGTCATGAAATGTAATCTCGGCTGCGGTCAATTTCCTAAGGCTGGCTATGTAAACGTGGATATCGACTCCAGGGCCAAGGCCGACATTTTCCACGATCTTTCCCAGCTGCCTTATCCCTTCGAGGCAGAGAGCTTTTCGTTGATCGAGATGCATCATGTTTTGGAGCATCTGCCCAACACCATCTTGGTGATGGGTGAATTACACCGTTTGCTCAAACCAGGAGGCGCCCTTGTCATAAGTGTGCCGCATTTTTCGCGTGGGTTCATGCACTGGGACCACAAGATCGGCTTTGACATCACATTCCCGCTCTATTTCAACAGTTCGTTTCAGGGTGGGTATACAGGCATCGATTTCCAGGAGGTCTCCACCCGTCTGACCTGGCTGGCGCAGAAGGCCCTAAAGAAACAGCACCTGTCGCCCTTCCAGTTCGCATCGGCCAACTTCCTTGGCTACGTGTTCGATTTCATCGGCAATCTAAATATCTACGCAACTAGCCGTTTGTTTTGCTTTTACGTTGGCGGGTACGAAGAAATTAGATTTGAGTTCAAAAAGAATGCCTCCTCTCAGCAAGTTTCCGCTAGACGGAATCCCAGCTAGGGAGTGGTATGTGCGGCATTTGCGGTTTTACCCTTCCTGATCCCAGGACTGAGCTTTACGCAGCCTTCCTCGATCCCATGCTCGCCTCCCTGGCTCACCGGGGGCCGGACGGACAGGGCCGTCTCGTCACCCCGGCCGTGGCTCTAGGGCATCGCCGTCTTGCCATTATCGATCAAGCCGGCGGAGGCCAGCCGATGACTGGACCCGGCGATGTCGCGCTGGTCTTTAACGGCGAGATTTACAATTATAAGGAGATCAGGGCCGACCTGGAGACCCGGGGCGTGTGTTTCAGCACTGCCTCGGACACTGAAGTGTTTCTGAAGGCCTATCTGGAGTATGGGGAAGCCTGTCTGGAGTCCATGGTTGGTATGTTCGCTTTCGTCATCAACGACCCGCGCCGGATGTGCATCATTTTGGGGCGTGATCGCCTGGGCAAAAAACCGCTGTACTATTGGCGCGGATCGGAGGGCATAGCTTTCGCCTCGGAAATTAAGGGGCTGTTGCCTCTGCCGTGGGTACGCCGGGATTTAGCGGTGGACCCCCTGGCCGTGCGTGACTACCTGTCGTTGGGCTACATTCTGAGCCCTAAGAGTATTTACGCGTCCATCCGTAAGCTCCCCCCCGGTTGTCTAGCCGTCTTCAGCCTGGCGGAACGCACCATGACTATACGCCGCTGGTGGGATGCGAGCCAGGCGTTCTTGGCCCCCAAATTGCCCTGGAACAGCCGGACTGTGGAACGCTTTGACGAACTACTTACCGACTCCGTGGCCCTTCGCCTGCGCTCGGATGTCCCGGTCGGGGCTTTTTTGAGCGGCGGGCTGGATTCTTCGGCTGTCACGGCTTGTATGGGCAAGGCTGGAGCTGACGTCAGACTCTTCAACCAGAGTTTCACGCAGGAAAGCTTCGACGAATCTCCATATGCGCACGCCGTAGCAAGATATTTAGGCCTCGATATCACCTGCGTGCAGCAGACCTTGCCCGGCGTGGAGCAACTTTCCAAACTGGTATGGCACCTTGATGAACCATTTTGCGACACCTCCATCATACCTACTTTCCAATTATGTCAGGCGGCCCGAAAGATTGCCACAGTGATTCTGGGCGGGGACGGAGCCGACGAATTGTTGGCTGGATATGTTACCCACAGGGCTGATCGCGTTAAACGGTTGACGGATTTAGCTCCGGATTTCGCCCTGAACTGGGTGTACTCGGCCGCCAGAAAGATCATCCGGCCGTCGTATAAGAAGGTGAGCTGGGACTATAAGGCTATGCAATTCTTGAAGGGGGCCACTCTCCCTGCACGGCAAGCTCACTATTTTTGGCGCACCATCTTCGACGCCAATGAAGTGCAAAATATGCTGGCCCCTGAATACGCCAAATCCACCCTGGGCTACGACCCCTACCGGAGTTTCGCCAGAGCCTTTGACACACTGCCCGGCCAAAACTTTTTGGACCAGAGCCTCTACGCAGATATGACCACCTGGCTACCCGATGATATCCTGGTAAAGTGCGACCGGATGAGCATGGCCAACTCCCTGGAGCTGCGGTCACCGTTTTTGGATCACCGGCTGGTGGAACTGGCCGCCAGGCTTCCCTACCCGGCCAAAATGGCCGGCCTGGAACAGAAGATCATACTCAAACGATGTATGGCCTCGCGCCTGCCTGCCGGCATCCTTGCACGAGCCAAAAAAGGCTTCAATTTCCCGGCGTATTGCATTAGTTCTACGTCACTCACTCCGCCGAGGGGAACGGGGGTCTTTCGCGATGATTATCGCCTGGATCCCACGCACACGGATGTTACCTACAAGTCATTTAACCTGCTAATTCTTGCAACATGGTACGCCATTTATGCACAATTCCAATCTACTGGACGCTGGGAACCTGTGCCCGGTAACGCTGCCTGAGCATGGCTTAACCATGATCATCCCGGCCTATAACGAAGAAGCCGGGATCGCCAATTCCCTGGACATGCTCCTGTCTACCCTGGCCGCCCTGGACATCCCCTGGGAGGTCGTCGTGGTCAACGACGGCTCACGGGACGCCACGCCCAGCATTGTCTGCGAGGCGTATCCGATGGTTCGGCTTGTAAGCCACCCGGTGAATATCGGCTATGGTAACGCCCTTAAGACGGGTATCCAGAATGCCCGGTACGATTGGATAGGCATCTGCGATGCGGACGGTTCCTACCCCTCCACGGAGTTGCCCAACTTGCTTGCCAGGATGGAAGAGGGGTTCGATATGGTGGTCGGCTACCGTAAGAACGTAGCTGAGCACGACCGCTGGTTCAAACGGCAAATGCGCCGGCTGTACATTAAGTGCATTTCATTGCTCACTGGCGATGAGATTCCAGATCAAAACAGTGGTTTACGCGTCTTTACCAAGAAATTAGCTGTGGAGTTCTTCGATTTTCTTTGCGGTGGATTTTCATTTACAACGAGTTTAACAGTTCTTGCGATTGAAAAACCGTGTTTTGTCAAATTTATTCCTATTGAGTACACCTATCGAATGGGTTGTAGCAAAGTACAGCATTTGCGTGATAGCATGCGTACGGTGCAACTCATTGTTCAAGGCGTCACTTACTATAATCCCATTAAATTTTTCATTATTCTGTCCATGCTTATGGTCGTCCTGGTGGCTTTCCCGGCGATGTTTCTGGCCGTGATCAAAATGTATACGCTCTCAGCTTACTATATGCTTTTTGGCTGCGTTGTGGCTTTGCTTCTGGGCTTGGGGGTGTTAGGCGACATCGTGCGTATCTCTGCGGGAAAGCTGAAGAAATGTCCGTAACCACACGAAAAAAAATCCTTCTGGTTTATCCCCCGTTGGGAATATCCGGCACATTTGTGCGGCACTCTCCCATCAGCTTACTGTATGCGGCAAGCTATGCAGTGAAGGCAGGGCACGAGGTCGAAATCTTTGACGCTAGGCTCCACCCAGCCACATGGA
>Ga0326727_10002850_pt1 | contig 57253 bp, 48 predicted proteins | sample MB2enrmetagenome_FD_207643 | JGI IMG/M metagenome (GOLD analysis project Ga0326727, IMG submission 207643) | Lab enriched peat soil microbial communities from McLean, Ithaca, NY, United States - MB29MY | ecosystem: Environmental > Terrestrial > Soil > Wetlands > Peat | place: USA: New York... | reverse complement strand
GCAAAACGGCCGGAACTGAGGACCGCCCGCAACCAGACCCACCCGGCTAAAGGCTCGGCTAAGGCCAGGTCAGAAAAATCGGAATCTCGGCTCAGTCAACTTCCACAAGGTCAGGAGGTCTGAGGCTGTGACAACGGCGAGGTCACTCTGCAAGTCGCCCGCCGAGACCGTGACCAGGCGGCGGCATTTGTTCAGATATTGGGGCAGGCTCCTTGATCCCGCCGTCGTTCACCTGTCGCCGGAAAACGGGTTACACGCCAACCCTCTGAGAAGCAGCGTGGCTCGCTTCTCGGGATACTGGCCGCCCAGCCAACGGCTGCTCTGATTTCCGGAGCAGCCGTTGGGCACGGGGGCATTACTGCTACGGCGCCGCGCAGCGCAGGCGGAAGAACCTTTCCGTGGCGGTCATCGGCGTCGAGTACGAGGGCGGCATGGCCCCCACCACGTCTGTCCAGGCACCGAGGACAGTGGGAGCCTGCTGGAGGATCCCCTCCGTCCATTGGAGGACCAGGTTGGTCCCGGTCACGCTATAAGTCAGCGGTCCCAGAACGGGCCGGCGCACCTCCACCAGGAAACTGCAACTGTTGGTGTTGCCGCAAGTGTCGTGCGCCGTGACTACCACCATGTTGGTGGTGTTGGGAGAGAACAAGGTGCCGGAAGGCGGCGCGGAGGTCACGGTCAGGCTGCTACAAGTGTCGGTTACCGTGTTCGTCCACGTCACCGGCACGGCGTTGGTGCCGCAGGTGTAAACGACGATGTTGCTGCAGCTAAAGACCATGGACTGCGGGGAAACTACCACCACTATGCCCTGGGAGCAGAAAGCCGGAGCGCCACTGCATTGATTGGTGGCGGCCCAGGTGCGAACGTAGACATTAGTGCAGGCGTTGATGGTATTCGTCATGTTGGCAATGATGCTAACAACCGCGTTGCTCCCGCTGCAAAGGTATTGGGCGGTGGGGGCAGTAAACGCCCAAGCTGACCCGCAGGGGACGGTCATGTTGCTGCCGCAATTGAGCAGGACCGGCGGGTTCGTGTCCATTATGGTCGTCGTCTCAGTGCAGTTGACGGTCCGCCCCTGGCAGTCGGTGTATTGCCACGCCAGCGTAATGACTTGTGAACAAGCCGTGCTGTTGGTGACTGGCGCCCCAAGGGGTATCACCGGATTCGGCGGGAAACAACACTGATCAACGACCGGCGGCGGAGCGATTGCCCAGGTGGTGCCGCATTCGATCACCTGGTTGCTGCATTGAAGGACGGGCAGGGGACATTGATTCGTCGGCGTCGTCAGCTTAAAGGCCAGGTCGAACGGTTGTTGCTGGCCCGCGAATTCGTAATTCGGCTGCCAAAGATTGTTGGGGGGCGGCACGCCGTAACCGAGCCACGGGGTATGTACACTGATGTCGTGCTGCACGTTTGTCGTGCTCTTCCAGCCAAAAACGTAGGGGATGCCGGTGGGTAATTCGGCGAACGCCGCCAGCCAGTAGTTCGTCGGGTGGGAGGCCGACCCGTTTTGCAGGAGCCCGGTCGGGTAGAAGCAATAATACCAGACAACGGAGTCGGGGCCGAGTATCTGGGGTATGCCAGGATCGAGGAAGTATTCCGAGGCATTGGGCGACCAGATCTGTTCGGAATAGGTACCGGGTATGAAGGTCTGGTGCCAGAGAACGTTTGTGCCGGGATGACTGAACGGGTTGGCGGCGTTCGTGGGCACATCATCCAAGACGTAAAGCTGGAAGACGATGCTGTTGGTCAGCGGTTGGTCATTCTGCCAGGAACCCCACAGGTGGATGTCCGTGATGGGGCCGCTGTTGGTGCACCTGAAATCATCCGCGAGCCACCACGGCCCATCGGTGACCTGAGTCGGGCGCGAACTGCTGTCCCAAACATCCAAGCCGCCCAAGAGATTCGGCCATTGCACATACTTGACGCCGTTGGTTTCCGCGCAGGGCACCGGATTGCAGCCCGCCTGCGGGAGAACCGTGACGGTGAAGTTGCACTGCGCCTGGTTGCCACACGCATCGGTTACGGTCACGACCACAGGGTTGACGGTATTGGTCGGGAACGTGCTGGGGGACGGCGGTATGGAGGTTATGGTCACGGTGCTGCACGCGTCTGTGGCCGTGACGCTCCAGGTTACCACGGCGTTGGAACCGCAGGTGTAAATGACCTGGTTGCCGGGACAGGAAGTGATGGTTGGAGGATTGGTGTCAATAATCGTCACGACCTCCGTGCAGGTCGAAAAGGCGCCGCTGCAGGCGTTCGTGGCCGCCCAGGTCTGCGCCTGAACATTCGTGCAGGTGCCCAGGCTGTAGTTGGTCATGCTCAAGATGCCAACCACGGCATTGCTTCCGCTGCACGCGTAACTGGCCGTGGGGGTGTCAAACCCCCAGCTCGACCCGCACTGCTCGGTCTTGCTGGTGATGCAGCCGCTGAAAACCGGCGGGTTCGTGTCCATTATGGTCACGGTGTTGGTGCAGTTGACGGTCCTTCCCTGGCAGTCCGTGTATTGCCACGCCAGCGTAATGACTTGTGAACAAGCCGTGCTGTTGGTGACTGGCGCCCCAACGGGTATCACTGGATTCGGCGGGAAGCAACACTGATCAACGACCGACGGGGGAGTGATTGTCCAGGCGGTGCCACACTCGAGCACCTGGTTGCTGCATTGAATGACGGGCGGCGGACATTGATTGGTCGGCGTCGTCAGCTTGAAGGCGAGGTCAAGCGGCTGTTGCTGGCCAGCGAATTCGTAATTCGGCTGCCAGACATTGTTGGGGGGCGGCAGGCCGTAACCGACCCACGGGGCATGCACACTGATGTCGTGCTGCACGTTGGTGGTGGTCTTCCAGCCGAAGACGTTGGTGACGCTGGGGGGCAATTCGGCGAACGCCGCCAGCCAGTACCTTTCGTGTTGGGAGGGCGAACCGGTTTGCACGAGATTGGTAGGGTAAAAGCAGTAATACCAGATCACCGTATCGCCGCCGAGAATCTGCGGCGGGCCGGGATCGAGGAAATACTCTGAGGCATTGAACGACCAGATCTGTTCGGCATAGGTACCGGGTATGAAAGTCTGGTGCCAGAGGACGTTCGTGCCGGGATGACTGAACGGGTTGGTGGCGTTGGTCGCCACATCATTGAACAGGTAAAGTTGGAAGACGATGGCGCCGGGCAGGGCTTGGTCGTTCTGCCAGGAACCCCACAGGTGAATGTCCGTGATGGGGCCGGTGTTGGTGCATACGAAGTCGTCCGCGAGCCACCAAGGACCGTCGGTCACCCCCCGCGGGATCGGGCTGCTGTTCCAAACATCCAAGCCGTTGGTATTCGGCCACTGCACGTACTTCACGCCGTTGGTCTCCGGGCAGGGCTGGGTTTGCGCCGGCACGCTGTGTGGGGTGAACAAGAGTCCTGCAAATGCCAGAGGCAGCAGGACGGTGCTGATAGATTTGCTGCCATGTGAAACGGGCTTCATAGATCTAATAGGAATGATAAGGATGGGCTACATAACCTTCCTCGGGTTGTGGGTTCCCCTTCCGGGTCGGGGCTGATGGTGTTGCACAGCTCCCGATCCGTTTCGCGCTCCCCTGCGGTCAAACTTCGGCCGTAGGACCTTACGTAATGCACGCGGCATACTTTCAAGTCTCTTACACTCCGAACCGTTGAGGCCAACTTCGTGTGTGGCAACGGGAAATGCAAACGAAGAATTGTGACATTTTGTTACGTCTCTTAATGGCGCTCAACCGAATCGCTTATTCCAGACCGAGAGGGTGATTGGCTGTTCTCCCTGCCGGCTGGCCGTGGCCGGCGGAGGGGAGTCCTTACTCAGCCCGGTGCTCTCGCTCAGCCAGTCTCTTGAACGAGCCTAAACAGCTCATTGAAGTACTCTGCCTTGCCGCCGAATACAGGCCAGTGTGTGCCAGCCTCATCAACAGCGTGTCGCGCGAGCTGTCGGGTGCGATGCCCTGGTGCATCTCCTGATTCACCACCGGCGTGGAGCGGCCCGAAAGGCGCGATGGACGCCCTTGCGCCTGTTAAGCGGTGTTCAGGCGGAGATTGCCGGCAGTGCCTGCTTGAGGGACACGAGCTCAGGCATGGCCGTTTCGGACAATTGCGGCACGGTGCGCAGACTTTCGGCACTGAGACCATCACGGTAGAGGGTCAAGGAGACGTGCTCATTGCGCCGGATGCAGTCCTTGATCGCCTCGGCATCCTTCTCACAGTGCAGGAGCGTCTTCCAGGAATAGATATGCTTGGGTTTGTGGAAGTCGCTGCCGGCCAGGAAGGCAAAGCGCTTCAAGCCGACCGGGGTGAAGATGTTGTTGCGGTTGGCGATTTCCCAGGCGTCGAGGATCGGTGCGAATACCTCTTGATTCTCCCAGAGGAACAGCGTGTTCTTGCCCCATTCGCTTTTCATAACGTGCGGGTGCGCCGCCACGGCCAGGCCCCCCTGGCTGTGGATTTGGGCCACGATCTCCACAAAGCCCAGCGACGGGGGAATGGGAGCCTTGAGGTCAATCCCCAGCAGGTGGCCCGATGTCTTCTTGCTAAACCCTTCCTTGTTGAACTCCAGGCCGGTCATAACCAGCATGTTATACTTGCGCCAGGCCCGGCGCCGCTCCCGCTCCAGCATGTCGAAGTACTCATCAAGCTGGCTGACCGCCACGGTGAAGTTGAGCAGCTCGCTGAACTTGCCGATCAGCCGGCGCGGGTCGGCCACGTGGTCGGTGATGCAGATGCAATCGAATCCCCTGCGGCCATAGAAATCAACCACCTCGGGCAGCGTGAGCCGGCCGTCGGAGTAATTTGTGTGGATATGGAAGTCGCATAGGAGCATTCGCGAGGCGCCCGACTGGTTGCTGATCTTGCTGGGCTCGCGGCCTGGGAGCGACTCAAATAACCGGGGCGGGCCGGGCCGATGGTTGACATGGTTGGTTTCCTGCAGCACCAATTCGGCAATGCGGATGGCAGCGTCGGGCTGGCTAACCCGTTCCAGGTTGTCGCGCCATTCCTGCCATTTCCGGCTCCGATGAGCGAAGACCTCCTCTACGAGGTCACGCACTTCCTTGCCTTTCTCGGCGACGGCGCCGACTCCCAGTTTCCGGACCAACCGGGCGTTGCCTTCTTCCTGGCCGGGAATCACCTGGTTGATGATGATAGGACAACGGGCGGCGATCGCTTCCTGGACCATGGCGCCGCCGGCCTTGGCGATGACGAGGTGGTGTGACATGAGCAGCCGAGGCATTTGATTCGTCCAGCCATACACGTGGACGCGGTCGCCGTACTCGCGGAGGCGCTCGGAAAGCTTGGCCTTGAGCGTGGCGTCGCGGCCCACCGTTATGGTCAGGTTGAGGTCGGGGAGCTTGAGCAGCCGGTCAATGGACTTTCCCGCCTTGGCTTTGCCGGTATTGATGACGTAGAGCACCTTGCGCCGCTGCCCATGCTCCGGCGCCGCGAGGGACAAAGGCTGCTCGCGGGCGAAGATCGGGCTGACCGGGAAACCCAGCGCCTTCACGCGATGCTTCGGGATGCCGGCCTCGGTGATCACTTCTCCCGTCGGTGCATCAGAGACGGCGAACACGTCGCTGGGTGCGCGGTACCAGGCCGAGCATACGGTGATCGAATCCGTGACCACCGTGATGAACCGGAAGGGGCGCTCGGCGTGGTCGCGAAAGATGTCCTGTATGATATGGCTATAGACTGGATAGCAGGACACCACCACGTCCGGCTCTGTATCGTGCAGGACGGCTGCGAGCGAGTCGCGAAGCTTGCCCATCGAGGAGGTCTGGCGGCGAAAGAGCGCGGGGTTGTCGAACACGGAGAAGACGCCGGACCACACGGTGGGCGCGTATCGGACCAAGCCCTGATAAGTCTGCTTCAGAAGCGTGTTCAGCGTGCCGTACGTGGACTCGAACAGGTCGAGCACTTCGACTTTGGCGTCATCGGTGATCAATTCGATGGCGTCGCGGAGGTTGCGCGCGGCGGCATTGTGGCCGTCGCCGAAGCTGGCTGTCAGGATTAGAATCTTTCTCATAGCTCAGGTCCTGTAGTCAGCCTGCTTGGGGCATGTGACAATCCTGTTACGGGAATGTTAAATGTTATTAACAATTCCATGCCCCGCACGGCGCTAGGAGACACAGCCTGGCCGAGCCGCAGCCAAGCCCACTGGACCAAGAGGGAGCGACCTTAGGCATGAGTCTCCGCGGACAGCGCGTCCGGCTTGCGCACTGCAGGCCGGCGTTTCAACTTCCAGCCCCTTCCAGTAAGAAAGCATTTCGCTGCGGGCCTGCCGGGTGACACGCGCAGCCCGCTCCTCAAACAGACAGGGGAACAGCAGCAGGGGATAGGATGATACCCACGCCATGATCGCCGCTTCATCGGCTTGCCGAATAATCAGGGCGTGAGTCTCAGATTCGAGCGTTGCATTCAGGCGCTCCAGCAGCAAGCGCTGCTTCAGCAGAGCGAACCTCGCCGCCACACCACACCCCGCCCCATCTATTACTCCGAGATATTCCATAGCTGGCCGACACTCGCATGGGTGTGTGTCGGTTCTGCGTCGGGAATGTTAATACGAAGCGAAAAGTGAGGGGAATGATGCTGCCATACAGAACGCCAAGGACCAGCAAGTGGGGCCGGCCAATGCGTTCATGGCTGCATCTGAGCTTTCTCTCGACGGCCACATGACTGCTATTCCACCGACGGGCTGCTATACAATCCTCTGTTACGATCCTGTGAATTCTCGTTCGCCTGCTGTCCACAGCCCGCGGAACGCAATGAAGCTTGCGTCCGGACGCGGGTTATCGAAGGCTTGGTCATATCTCTAATTCACTGGTTATGCACCGACAAATGAAGAAGACCGCTCCTTGGCTTGCACTGGCAAGCTGGCTGACCGCACTCACGCTCCACGGCGCGGTTGACGCCCTGCCCTCGTGGAATGACGGCCGCGGCAAGCAGAGCATCTTGAGCTTCGTGTCGGACGTTACGACCCCAGGTAAGGCGACCTTCGTTCCGTCCCCGGAGCGTATTGCGGTCTTCGACAATGATGGCACGCTTTGCATAGAGCAACCCGCCTATATCCAGTGCTGTTTTGCCATGGAGCGAGTTAAAGCCGTCGCCGCTCAACATCCGGAATGGCAAGAGCAGGAGCCCTTCAAATCAGCGCTCGCGGGAGACTTGAAAGGCGTCCTTGGCTCCGGCGTCCGCGGTTTGACCCAGTTGCCCACTAGCGCCTGTGCCGGGCTGACCCTCGACGAGTATGATCGCGTGGTCCGGGATTGGCTGGCCAACTCTCGTCATCCGCGGTATGCCCGTCCTTACACCGAGTGCGTTTATCAGCCCATGCTCGAACTGCTCGCGTTTCTCCGCACCAACGGGTTCAAGACCTTCGTGGTCTCCGGCGGCACCGTCGAGTTTATGCGGGTCTGGACAGAGAAGGTTTACGGCGTCCCGCCCGAGCAGGTGATCGGCAGCACGGTGTCGAATCAGTTCGAGCTGCGCAATGGCCAGGCGGTTATGGTGCGCCGTGCCGAAATCGAACTGGTGGACGACAAGGTCCAGAAGGCGCTGTCCATCGAGCACGTCATTGGCCGACGGCCTATCCTGGCGTTTGGGAATTCCGACGGAGACCTGCCTATGCTCCAGTGGACGGCGAGCGGGGGAGGTCGGCGGTTTTGCGCATTTGTGCATCACACCGACGGCCAGCGCGAGTACGCCTATGACCGAAACTCGCCCATTGGCCGGCTGGATAAGGGCCTCGATGAAGCCGCGGCACGGGGCTGGACGGTGGTGGATATGAAACGCGACTGGAACCGCGTGTTTCCGTTCGAGGCAGCCTCGACCGGACGTTGACTCGCAATAACCCCAGGAAGTTGTGTAACCTTGGCCGGCGAATTCCCCAGTCCGGATAATCCGCTTATCCTATTCCCGGAAACTGAGCGGCGGGATGAGCACGCGGAGTGGGGCCGGGCTCGATGGTGCGGACATCTTCGTCCCGCAACGCGGGAAAGCCGCCGGCGGGCTAGTGTCAATATTTGGGACTGATACGTGCTTTTGGAGGATGCGCGGCAAAGAAGTGACCTGGAGAATGGCTGTCTCATCCAATCATAACCCATTGCAGAGACAGCTCCAGCGCGCTGAGTTCGCGTCGCTGTTGGGCAGCAAAGGGCTCATCACAGGCCATCCTCGTGCTTTTGGTCAGGAAAATGCTGCTTATCATTCCGGAATATGGACACAAAGAGCATACTCTTGGCGGTCGCGGATCCCCAGGCAGTAGTGGATATTACCCAGGCTCTAGGCCGTGGATGGGAGGCAACCTCGGTATCCAGCGAGGGAGATGCATTGGCGCAATTGGAGCAGCGCTCATTCGATGCGCTGTTGGTGGACTTCAACCTGAGCTCACCCGACGCGAGCCAGTTGCTGAACCAGGCGTTGCAGAAGCGCCCTGAAACGATCCGATTCCTGCTCGCCTATGAAGCCGACCTGGCGCTGGTGGCTGCCTATGTTTCCGGACCGCACGAGATTCTTCCCAAACCTGTCGAGCCTGCCTCACTGAAGAGCAGGATCGAGAGTGGGGTGGCCCCCAATGATTCGAACTGCAATCAAGTGGGAAGCGATTCAGGCGCGGGCGCCAGCGCCTCACCGGCTGTTCCTGCCGTATATGCCGAGGTGCTCAAGGCCCTGGACCTGCCCGACGCTGCGAAGAGCCAGGTCGGGGAAGTCATCGCTGGAGACGCGGCGCTGACCTCTGAAGTGTTGAGGCTGACTGAATCGGCCTACCTGGGCTTGCCCCGTAACGTCACCGACCCGGTGGAAGCGGTGGAATTGCTGGGGTTGGAGACAGTGAAAGCGCTGGTGATGGCGCTGCGTTTCCTCGCCGAGCACAGCCAATTGAATCCGGGCTATTTGTCCCTTGAGAAGCTGTGGCAACACAGCACCCACGTGGCGCAGCTCGCTCGGGACCTGGTGCTTTTCGAGACCAAGGATCGGGTGCTGGCCGCGGAGGCGCTCGTGGCCGGCCTCTTCCACGACCTCGGCAAGGTAGTTCTCGCCTCGAATTTCGATGATTTGTACGGACGCGTGCACTCGCTCGCGCGCAAACAGCCGGTTCCCCTGTGGGACATTGAAAAGGAGATGTTTGGCGCCAGCCACGGCGAAATCGGAGCCTGCCTGGTGGGAATGTGGAACATGCCCGGCTCCGTCGTGCAGGCTGCTGCCTTCCACCATGACCCTCCTCTGGGCGAACACCAGAACCTGACGCCACTCGCTGCCGTCCACATCGCTAACGTCCTCGACCACGAGTTCCGGCCAAGTGACGAGGTCCGTGTGGCTCCAGCCATTAACACGGCCTTCCTTAACGAAATAGGGCTGCTCCAGCGTCTGCCGGTCTGGCGCGCCGTATTGGCAAAGCCTCGGGCCGCCAACGCCGGCCCGGAGATCGAGACGGACGAAACCAATCAGCGGCAATTAGTCACCCCCGTGCTCTCCAGCACGCCACCGCCACGCACAGCGAACCAGCTCCCAGCACCCACGACCGCAACCCGGACCGCCACGTTGGGCCAGCCGGGGAGCGAAGACAGCATTTCGGTCGCGCCTGCTTCGCGCCGAAGGCGCTGGGCGTACGGGGGTGCTGCCGCCGCAGTCGTCAGCTTGCTGGCCCTCTGGCTTGCAACACGACCTGATGAGCCAATCCGCGCCCGGACACCCGAACCCACACCCCCCAGGCCGCCTGTGGCCGTGTCCCCGGCGCCAGCGCCAAAACCGGCTCCCGCATCGCTGCCCGAGGTCGCGCCCGCGATGGCGGTTTCGGAGCAAGCACCGGCAAGGGATGTTGCCGCCGCTCCCGACGCGGTGCCTTTGCTGCCGGAGCCAGAGCCAGCCGTGGCGACTGCTCCCGAGGTGACTGCGACTAATGCCCCACCGCCGACCCCGGCGCCCCAGGAAAAGGCGCAGCCCGAGTTCCGGCTAAACGGTATTATTTACACGGTCACCCGGCCGGCTGCGATCGTGAACGGCCAGACGGTGTACGTGGGAGACTGGGTGAGCGGCGCAACCGTTGTCGGCATTGATCGGACCCAGGTGACGCTGCAGATCAACGGGCAGCGGAAGACCTGCGTCTTGCGGTAACTGGGCGCTGCGCGGCTCAGCGGGACTTGGTCTTCGAGTCCCACCAAGCCTGGCGCGATGCTCACAAAGTGGGGCCGGGAGGCCAAGGGGCAGTTTTAGTCGGCGTTCGACTGGTTTTGGGCAAGCAACAGCGGCCATCAGCAGGGGGTACGGGCTGGGCGCCTGGCGTGGGGCGGTTTTCCACATGAGGTCAATCTCCGCCGGGATCAGGGCGTTGCACCCACAATAATCGGGCAGCGTACATCCTCGCCCCCAATCCTTATTTGGCGATGGGCCGAGCTGGATCACTAAGCGTCCGCCCCCAGGACATGTCTGCTCAAGGGACTCGAACGACGAAGAAGCTTGGGCTCACGCCTACGGTATTGGTCACACTGAAAGTACCAGTAAGGCTGAAGGTGCCGGTCGCATTGGTCGTCCAGGAGGAGAGGGGCAAGGCCAGATTAGTCGAGGTCAGGATAGAGTAGGTGCCACCAATCGGACCGTTGGTGCCGCTCAGTACCAGGCCGGCGCCCGTGAGGACGACACTGTTGATCACAGGCACAGGCACAGCCGTCGAGGAAACGACCAGATCCACGTCCCCCCCGGTTACGGAAATCGAAGCCGTGGTGTTGGCTGCCAGACCAGCTCCACCGACGGAGGAGACGTCGGCGCTGGGAGTGCCGTTGATGGTTCCGCCACTCACATGGATCAAAGTGTAGGTGCCCGCCCCCAATGCGGACGAACCCGCGTTGGTGACGGTAATTACGTTTCCATTAAGATTCAGCGCGCCTTGGGAGATGGTAAGGGCCTGGTTGGTGGCATCGCCGTTGAAGGTTCTGGGCGTGATGGTCAACGAAATCGGTTGCGCCCCCAAGTCAACGATGCTACCGGAAGCGCCTTTAATGGTGGCCGCGGCGTTCGTGGTGCCAAGGGCAATCAAGTTGGTGGTGCTGCTCAAAGTGTACGGGGAGGAGAGGGCGGACACATCGAAGATCGCGCCGGCGGCAATGGACATTGATATTGAGTTGTTGATGGAACCGGAGCCGCTTAAAGCCAGGGTGCCCTTGGTTATGACGGTCGCGCCCTCGTAGGTATTGAACCCGCTTAAGGTGAGCGTGCCGGGACCTTCCTGGGTTAACATGCCAGTATCGTAAATCGCACCCGTCAAGGTCTGCGCGGTCGAGCTGTTGTAAATGAAGGCTCCAGCGTCGTCAATGCTGCCCGCATAAGAGCCGGTGTTAAACGTGATGTTATTACCCAAGTCCCCGGAGCCGCCGATGGTGAGCGTGCCGCCGCTAATCGTTATGCCGCCGGTAAAGGTATTAAGCCCGCTTAAGGTCAGCAGGCCGGGACCATCTTGAGTCAAGGTGCCTGAGCCGGAGATAATTCCCGACAGGACCTGTGAGACCGAGCTGTTATAGACGAGGGCTCCTCCAGAGTTGGCAATGTTGCCCGGATAACTGCCGCCGGCCAGGTTGCCAGAGCCGGTGATAGTCAGCGTGGCGCCGCTGCCAATCGTGGTCGCGCCGGTATAGGCATTGGCCCGGCTGAGGACGAGCGAGCAGCCGCTGGCAATCGCAGTCGGGCCGGTATAGGTATTGGCCCCGCCTAACGTAAGCGTGCCGGAACCGCTTTCTGTCAACCCGGCTGTGCCTGCAAGGGTGCAGTCAATTTCGGCGGTGCCGCCGGGAACAGTGATAATCGGCGTACCGGCCAAGGTAAGAACGGAGACGCCGTTGGTATTCGTTATGACATAACCACTGGTAGTGAACGTGAGTCCGTCTGCGGTTTCGTTGGCGTTCAGCGTTACTGTTCCGGCCGTTCCTGCAAAGCTCGCGACATTGTTCGAAGCCCATTTAGTATCCGAACTCCCGATGAACCAGTTGGTCGAACTGCTGTCCCAGCTTCCGTTTCCACCGCTTCCGGGACTGGCATTCGAGAACCCTGGATCCCAATAGGTTGGCGGCTGAACGTTGAGGATGCCGTTGCCGGTGAAGGCGGCGTTCGGATAGGTGACACTGTTGTTGTTCAACGCGCCATAGGTTCCGGAAGGCATTGGACTCGAGCCGTAATTCAGGGTGGTTATGTTTTGAGTACCCGTGAAGTTGAGATTCACCATGCCATCGGCGGGGGAGCTGGGCAGGGTAATGATGGCGCCCAATGGCAACGCGGTGGGGCTGCTCAATTCCAGCGTGCCCCCATTGGCCGTGATGACGGTGCCCGCGACGGAGCCTGAGATGTTGAGGGTGCCGCTACTGATCGTCGTTATGCCGTTATAGGTGTTGGTGCCGCTCAAGGTCAATGTGCCACCGCCTGCGGTGTCCAGGAGTGTCAATTCACCGCCGCTGCTAGTCAGCGGGGTCGCGAAAGTCAAGCTCTGGCCGTTCACGTCAATGTTGTAATTCTGGCTGGCACTGGTGCTGAAGCGGCCCGAGTAGTCGTTGCTGTTGACGGAAGAATATTGGAGCGTGCCCCCGCTTAAGACGATGTTGCCAGGATTGTTCGTGGACGATTTGCCCAGAGGTCCGCTCGTGCCTGGTATTTCTGTGGAGTCCACTTGCAGCGCGCCGGCGCTGATGATCGTCGGGCCGGTGTAGGTATTGGCGCCCGAAAGAATAATGGTTCTGGGGGCGACTTTGGAGAAGCCGAATCCTTGGTTGTTGTCGCTAATGTTGCCGCTGATCTGGCTTGGGGCGGCACCGGCGCTGGCATTGTCACCTATCGTAATGCCGGTGCCGTTCAGAGTGACATTCCCCGTCTGGTTGACGGAGTCAATCCGCAACGCTCCGTACGGCTGACTATTTCCAGGGCCATTGATAATCACGTTGGCGGAAGAGGTGGTCAATGGACTGGCAAAATCAAGGGTCGCGCCAGCGTAGATGTTCCAGGTTCCGGGGGAAGTTAAGGTAGAGGCCTGGATGCTCATAATGAGTTGGCCAGTTCCGAATGTTCCGCCGTTGGTGCCGCCAGTGCTGTTGAGGGCGATGAGATTGATCGTGCCGCCAAAGCCGGACAGCGTACCCGGACCAGGGAACCTGAGGTTCTCCGAGCCGGTGCTGTAGGCGATGGTGAGATTAATGATGCTGGATGAGCCTCCGGTTACCGTGAAGTCGTAATTGGCGGCGCCACCAGCGGTCAAGTTCAGGGTGCCATTGTTGGTGATCGTTGTGGACGTGCCTGCACCCGCCACGGCCGTGAGCGCCAGCGTGGCGCCTGAGTTGATGGTTGTGCCGCCCGTGAAGCCGGTATTGGCATGGGTTAAGGTCAGCGTGCCAGAACCTTGCTGGGTCAAAGTGCCTGTCCCGGTAATCGTTCCCGAAAGGGTCTGCGCAGCCGAGCTATTGTAGATGAACGTTCCGTTGTCGGTAATGGCCCCCGCGTAGGAGCCATTGTTCAAACTACCCGCGCCGGCGATGGTGAGCGTGGCGCCGCTGCTGATAGAGGTCGCGCCGGTGTACGTATTGGTCCCCCCCAAGATGAGGGTGCTGGGACCGCTTGTTGTGGTGCTTACGGTCACCGTCGTTGTGCCTGCGAGGGGGCAATTAATGGTTTCCGTGCCGCTGTCGGGAAGAGTGACCGTCGCCGTGGCCAACGTAAGGTTGGAAGTTCCGCCTATCGTATAGCCGCTCGTGGCGAAGGTGAGTCCGTTTGCAGTCACCGCGGTGTTGACCGTCACGGTTCCAGCCGTTCCCGCAAAGTTCGCAATGTTGCCATTGGCCCAGATAGAATCCGATCCCCCGCTGACCCACCAGACGGTGTTGCCGGCAGTAGTATTCCAATTGCCGGTGCCACCGCTCCCGGGACTGGCGTCTATGGGGTTGGTGGCATCCCAATAGTACTGGGATCGGGCTAATGCGGGACTTGGATAGGCAAACAAGCCGGCCAATATTAAAGCCAGTAAAGAAAAACCCCTCAGTGCAGAGCTAACAGATGGTTGTGTATTGTTCATGATGTTACTGATTGGAATTTGCTTTTAGCGCGCCCACATATCCTCAGCGTTGCGCGGGTGAGGGAGGATTGGCTGTTGGGCTCGCCAAGCATGGGGCGAATTTACCCAAAGCCAGCCGTCATGTCAAACCGGCAATTCTCGCCCGTTTTCGTGTGGGCTCGGCCGCGGCGGGCGCCGGCTAAGGAGGGGCGCGCAGCGGGTCAAAATGCCAGACGCGCAGAATCAGGCCTGCCGTCGCTCGGGTGGCATTTTGACGGGCGGGGGGGGAAGCGCTCGAGTCATCCGCTATCCGTCTCCGGGCTGCGGGGCGCCGGGATGGGCATGCGGGGTGGGGCGCCCCCCTTCAGGGCGCTTTAGGTGGCAGCCCGCCTGGCGCCCCCGGTAAAACAGTGTCGCTGGACGGTTCGCGCTCCGGCCAGACCGCGCTCAGCACAAGGGCGACCGCGATCCCAATCGAGACTTCCACGAAGCGGTGAACGGCGATGACGAATGGCGCTTCTCCCCGCGCCACGAGCGTGACAATGGCGAGGGTGATGCCGGCGAAGCGATAGGCGCTTTGGTCAAGGCGCAGAATGGCGCAAATCAACCCCAGCGCAAAGATCCCTCCAACGAACATGATGATCCGTGGCTCGGAGCAGCTTGCCAGCAAGCCTCCGAACGCCGCACCAAGGGCCGTCCCGACAAAGCGCGTCCTCGAAGCGGCCCAGGCGGCCCCAAGGGTTGACTGCGTCACAATGATCGTGGAGACCGCCGCCCAGTATGACTCCGGCATTCGGAATAACTCTGCGACAGCAAAAGAGACTGCCGCCGCGACGGCGGTGCGGGCCGAGTGCGTCACCCAGCCGCTCTTCCAACGGCGGCCAGACCAAGCCTTGCCTTTCCGAACCAAGCCCGATCCCTTCATGAACCCTGATTACAAAAGCCAGCCTCCGTCGGGAAATCACCGGAAAGATCGGAGCGGCTACGGATGCGAGAGGCGGAAATACCGCTGGCGCTCGGTTCGGTCGAAACCATTTGTGTATTCAACCACGCCGAATGGATCGAATTGGTTGGTCACTATTGGTGTCCAAAGCAGACCTGGCATGGCGACGTTGGTCGTCGTGTAGAGGACGACGTTGGTGCCGGGTGGTCCTCCAATGCCACCAACATAGGCATTTGTCCCGGAAAAGGTTGGCAGGCACGCTTTGAATCCATCGGAAAGCCCGTTCACGGTCAGCCGATAAGTGCCGCTGCCATAATCACTATAGTAAGGATTGTTGGCAATCACTACCAGGAAGGCGCCGCTGTTGGTTGCCCTTAAGGTGACCTCTCCAAAGCTGAGCCCAAAACTCGAACCGAGTAATGCACCGTTCGGACCATAGAGCCGCACCCAAGGCTCAAAATTGTTTGTGGTTGTGACTTCATCAACTCGCACATCAATGATCTCACCAGCGCAAATGGTAAACGTCCAGGGGTCAATCTCGCCTACAGGCAAGTTCCCGCCGTAAACGCTGTTTCTAGTCAAACTTCCGCCTTGCTCCCCGGGCGCTACGACAATCGGGCTGCCCGTCTGGGCCAGCGTCAGCAGGTAGGTGCCTCCGCCAAAACCGCTGTAATACGCGTTATTGCCAATCACTACCAGGAACGTGCCGCTGTTGGTCGCCTGCACCGCCACCTCTCCAAATCCGAGCGCAAAGCTCGAGCCGAGCAACGCCCCGTCCGGACCGTAAAGCCGCACCCAGGGGACAAAGTTGTTTGTGCCGGTTACTTGGCCCGCCCGCACTACGATGGCTTCCCCCGCGCTCGCGGTAAGGTCCCACACGTTAAGCAGGCCGGCCGGCATGTTTCCCTGGTAGGTGAACCCATTGGTTAACGGCCCACCCTGGTATCCGGGCGCCACCACAATCGGGTTGCCCGTCTGGGCCAGCGTCAGCAGGTAGGTGCCTCCGCCAAAACCGCTGTAATACGCGTTATTGCCAATCACTACCAGGAACGTGCCGCTGTTGGTCGCCTGCACCGCCACCTCTCCAAACCCAAGGGCATCATTCGAGCCGAGCAAGGCCCCGTCCGGACCGTAGAGCCGCACCCAGGGGACAAAGTTGTTTGTGCCGGTTACTTGGCCCGCCCGCACCACGATGGCTTCCCCCGCGCTCGCGGTAAGGTCCCACACGCTAAGCAGGCCGGCCGGCATGTTTCCCTGGTAGGTAAACCCATTGGTCAACGGCCCACCCTGGTATCCGGGCGCCACCACAATCGGGTTGCCCGTCTGGGCCAGCGTCAGCAGGTAGGTGCCGCTGCCAGCGCTGCTATAGTAGGGGTTATTGGCAATCACCAGCAGGAACGTGCCGCTGTTGGTCGCCTGCACCGCCACCTCTCCAAACCCAAGGGCATCATTCGAGCCGAGCAACGCCCCGTTCGGACCGTAGAGCCGCACCCAGGGGACAAAGCTGTTTGTGCCGGTTACTTGGCCCGCCCGCACCACGATGGCCTGCCCGCTGGTGGCTGTAAGACTCCACACCCCCAGAACGCCGATCGGCATGTTCGCCTGGTAGGTGAACCCATTGGTCAAGGGCCCACCCTGGTATCCGGGCGCCACCACAATCGAGCTGCCCGTCTGGGCCAGCGTCAGCAGGTAGGTGCCGGTGGCGGTCGTGCCCACGGTATCGTCCACGATTACCGTGAAGGTTCCCGTATTCGTCGCAGTGACCGCGATCTCCGGTGCCCAGGTATCCGAGGCCAAAGCCTGTTGCGAGGCACTCGGATTGAACAGCCGGATGCGCGGAGTAAAATTGTTGGTGGATGTGACCTTCCCAACGCGGATGACGAGGCTGTCCCCCGTGGTGGCTGTGAACGTCCAGGAGTCGGAATGCCCGGCGGGCGCGATGGTGCCGCTGTAGGTCCACCCGTTGGTGAGCGCGCCTTGAGCGATGGCGGTGTTAGTGCTCAACGTCAGCAGGAGCAGTGTGCAGAGAAGGCCGCTGAGATATTTCATTGATGGGCTGGAAGCTAGGGCTAGCTTGCTCCTTCCTCAAATGGGGTGTTTACCCCACATCAACCTGTGGCCGGAAAGCGCTGCCGGGCCGTTGGCGCGATCGAAGAGGGAGGCCTGAACTTGCCCCGACCCTAACGCCCGAGACCAATCGCTTATGCCGGTATTGGATGGCGTGGAGGGGCCGGAGCAGAGAGGAAAGGTTACAATCGTGTTACAAATGGCTGGACCGCACAGTTTTTGCGTGCGCTTCCGCGCGAGTCAGGTAGAAGTGGGTCGCTATGTTTTCCCTGCAAAGGCTATTAGGCAAAGAGGACAAGTTCTTTACGCTGCTCGAAGCGAGCGCGGAGGAGGCGCGGACCAGTGTGCAGGCGCTCGTCAAGCTCAGCAAATCCCTGGACCAGGCCCTGGCGAAGGAGGAGTTCTCCTATGCGCGGCACAGGGACCGGGAGATCACCCGGGAGATCAGCGCCGCCGTGTATGCCACCTTCGTCACCGCGCTCGAGCGCGAGGACATCGAAGCCCTGTCCAGCGCGCTTTACAAGATTCCCAAGACCGTGGACAAATTCACGGCCCGCATCCTGGCGGCGCCACAGCATGTGCGGGGCATAGACTTTACCAAGCAGATCGGCATGCTGGAGCGGGCCACGGACATTGTGCTTGAGCTGGTCAAGTCGCTGCGCAAAGGCATGAACCTGGAGAGGGTCAAGGACCTCAACGACAAGCTGCAGTTCCTTGAGAGCGAGGCCGACGACCACATGATGTCGCTCTACAAGGACCTGTTCGGCGGGCGGCATGAGCCGCTCCAGGTCATCGCGCTCAAGGACCTATACGAGTTGCTGGAGAAGATCATTGACCGCTGCCGGGACGCCGGCAATGTCATCGCCCACATCGCCCTGAAGAACTCCTGAGGCGCCATGACGTTCATTCTGGCCCTGCTAGGGGTGGCGTTGGCCTTCGAGTTCATCAACGGCTTCCACGACACCGCCAATGCCATTGCGACCACCGTTTCCACAAAGGTACTGACGCCGCGTCAAGCGATCGTGCTGACCACGGCATTCAACCTGCTGGGCGCTCTGAGCGGCACGGCGGTGGCGAGCACTATTGGCCAGGGCTTGGTGGATGCTCATTTTGTTTCCACCACCACGCTGCTGGCGGCCCTGGTGGCGGCGGTTGCCTGGAACCTGCTCACGTGGTGGCTTGCCCTGCCGTCGAGTTCGAGCCACGCGCTGATCGGCGGGCTTTGCGGCGCCACCTTCGCCTCTGCCGCCAGCGACTGGTCCGTAATCAGATGGTCCGTTTTGAACCCGGCTACGCATCAGTGGGACGGGTTGTGGCCCAAGGTGGTGGGGCCGATGTTCCTCTCCCCCTTCTGCGGCATCGTAGTGGGATTCATCTTTATGGCCGTGCTGATGGTGCTGCTGCGTAATTGGAGTCCGTACCGGACTAAGCTCGTCTTTGGCCGCGCCCAGTTGCTGAGCGCGTCCTGGATGAGCTTCGGCCACGGCACTAATGATGCCCAAAAGACCATGGGCATCATCGCCCTCACACTATTCATTGCGACAAACAAGACCAGGGCCTTCGACCACTTGCCAGCGTGGCTGGAGTTTCTGCGCGCGCCAGAGTTCAAAGTCTATGTGTGGATCAAGGTGGTCTGCGCGCTGACCATGGCCGCCGGCACCGCGGTCGGCGGGTGGCGAATCATCCGGACCCTAGGCAACAAGGTAGTAAAGATGCAGCCCATCCACGGCTTCGCCGCCCAAACGACCGCTGCGGGCATCATTCAGGTGGCCACTCATTGGGGGATTCCACTCTCCACAACCCATGTCATCTCGGCCTCCATCATGGGCGTGGGCGCGACCAAACGGTTCAGTGCGGTGAAGTGGGGAATTGTCGGCCGCATGGTCTGGGCCTGGGTGCTGACCATCCCTGTCAGCGGCGTGCTTGCTTATGCCTTGATGTTGCTGTTCCGGGCGGTCGCTCCCGTCTCTGTGCCCGGTTAACCGCCTGCCGGCCCGGTCGAGTCACCGCCGGGAAGCGGCCTACTTGTCCAGGGACTCGCGCACCGCCTTGGTCAAGGCGAGGCGTGTGTAGGGCTTCTGCAGGAAAACCGCCCCGCCTTTGCGGAAGAAGTCCGTGTTGGTCTCCTCCACGTTATAGCCGCTCGTGAAGATGATGCGGGTCTTCGGGTACTTGGCCAGGAGTCTTACCGCCAGGTCCCGGCCCGACATTCCGCCCGGCATCACGACGTCCGTGACCACAAGGTCAATGGCGCCCGGATGGCGCTCCCAGACCTGCAGGGCTTCGAGGCCCGAGCCCGCTTCCAGAACCTTGTAACCGCAATCCTCCAGGATCACGTGTGCCATGTCACGCAACACCGATTCATCTTCAACGACCAGGATGGTTTCGTGGCCGCCGCGAACCGCGGTCACGGGGAGAGCCTCAGGTGAGGCCGCCTTGACCGGTTCGCCACTGGCGGGCAGGAAGACCGTGAAAGTGCTGCCCTTGCCGACCTCGCTGGCGACTTCGATCCAGCCCTCGTGTTGTTTCACAATGCCATAGACGGTGGCGAGGCCCAGGCCGGTCCCCTTCCCGACTTCTTTCGTGGTGAAGAACGGCTCGAAGACGCGGCTGAGCGTGGCGGAATCCATTCCGCACCCGGTATCGCTGACGCCCAGGCAAACGAACGTGCCGAGTCGCGCTTCGGGGTGGGTTTGCACGTAGGCGTCGGTGATCTCCACAGCGCTGGTGCTGATCGTCAGTGTGCCCCCATTGGGCATAGCGTCCCGGGCATTGACGGCGAGGTTCATAATGACTTGCTCGATCATGCCGGCATCTCCATGCACGAGAGGGATTTCAGTGGGCGGATGGAATTCGAGCGTGACCGGCTCGCCGAGAACGCGTTTGAGCATCTTCGTAAGGTTGCTGACCACCTCCCGCGGATCGAGCAGCCTGGGCTGCATCACGTTCTTGCGGCTGAACATCAGCAGTTGGCGGGTGAGGCCGGCGGCCCGCTCGGCAGCGAAGTAAATCGCTTGCGCCGAATCGAGCATTTCGGGCGGCAGGCCCGACTTGGCCAGTAGCATGCCCGAATGCCCCTGGATCACCGTGAGCATGTTATTGAAGTCGTGCGCAACGCCCGCCGCCAGTTGCCCAATTGATTCCATCTTCTGGGACTGCCGCAACTGCGCTTCCGCGCGCGTCCTCTCGACCGCCATCGCCAGCACGGTGGCGAGCGAGAACAGGAAGTGGATCTCATCCTCGGTAAATCGCCGCCGACGTGCCGTGTACACCCCCAGCAGCCCGAAGGCCTCTCCATGACCCCCGATGGCCACGACCACGCCGCTTACAACGCCGTGCTCGGCCAACAAGGTGCATCCTCGGAATCGGGTATCCGCGGCCAAGTCCTCGAAGATCACTGGTTCCCCCGCCGCGAGCGCAAAACCGCATACGGTTTGTGGATCGGCTGGAATCGTAACCTTGCCTACACACCCCTCCTTCCAGCCGACGCCTGCCCGCAGCAGGAGGAACTTGCCGCCAGGCAGCAATTCGAGAACGTGGCAGTACTCGACCTCCAAGGTCTGTGCGGCCAGCATCACCACCTGGCTTAGCAACGCCGAAAGGTCACTGCTCACCATCGCAAACTGTCCCAGCGCGCTGACGACGGTCTGTTGAAACGACCGGTTGAGGAGCGTGCCCTCGGCTTGCTCGCGTTCCTGCACGCGTTGCTCCAGTGCGGCAGCCATGATGTCGAACGTGCGGGCCAGGTCGCCGAGCTCGCCTTTCTCCTTGGACAGACCTGTGCGGCTGGTAAGGTCCCCCTCACCCAGCCTGCGCGTAGCCTGGGAGAGCATGCGCACCTGGCGGAGGATAAAGCGTTCCCCGCCGAACCATGCGGCCCCTAGAGCGAACAACCCCAGGATAAAAAGCTTCCATGGCAGGGGCTTATCATAAACCGCGATGTAGTACTTATCTGCGAAGTACAGCAGCACCCCGGCCGGTGCGATGGTAAAGAAGACGGTCCCGACCAAGCGAACCCGTAAGCTGGAGAAGGTCGTCATTCGCTGTTCAGGTGTTCGATGCTAGGGCACACAGTAATCGGCCAGAGCGCCCGAGGCAAAGAGATTCTACCGGCAGGGTGCGATTAGAAGCGTTGGAGCGCGGACATTCTTGTCCGCCACCCGGTGGTTGCGTGCCACTGGCGGACAGGAATGTCCGCGCTCCTTAATGGCACATATTGGCCGCCCTGCGAGCGGATTCGCTTTGACACGCCGGCTGGCAAAGGGCTAAACAGGCCCCATGCGCATCAACGTTACCCAGATGACCAACGAGGCCCTGCTCCGTCAGTTGCTCGACGCCATCCCCTCGTACGTCTTCCTGGTGGACCGGGATGTAAGCATCCTCGATTACAACGCTGCGGCCGGCGCGTTCCTGGGGGTTGGACCCCGGCGCATCCTAAAGCATCGCGGCGGCGACGTGTTCCATTGCTTGCATTCGCGGGATGTGACTGCGGGTTGCGGGCGCGGCCCATTCTGCAAGCATTGCCTGGTTCGGGGCGCGGTCAATGAGGCCTTTGACGGTAAGAAGTGCGTGCGGCGCCAGGTGCGCATGGAACTGTGCTCGGGGCGCGGAGTCAAACACCTGGATGTCCTGTTGACTGCCTCGCCTTTCGATTATCAAGGGCATGAGCGCGTGGTGCTCATTCTTGAGGACCTTGGCCGGGTCGCGGCTCTCCAGAGCACACTGCCTCCCACCGCCAACTGATACGGCTTGAATACGCTGCCTGGCGTGCCAAGACTCCAGGCATGAATTCTTTCCTCGCCCCGCGTACGCACCTTACTGCGGCCCTCGTTCTGCTGGCCGCCGCTGCTTTCGGCCAAACCAACGCCCCTTCGGAGCTACAGCAATGCATTAGGCCAGTCCCCCGCGAAGGCCGGGCCTACCAGCGCTTTCTTGAGCTGAATCAGCGGGTGAAGGACAATGCGGGGCAGGCGGAAGTCATTTTCGTGGGCGATTCCATCACGGAAGGCTGGGAGGGCAACGGCAAGCAGGTCTGGGAGAAATACTATGCCCCCCGCCATGCGCTCGACCTGGGCATCAGCGCCGACCACACCCAGCACGTCCTCTGGCGGCTGGATCACGGCAACCTGGATGGCTTGAAGCCCAAAGCAGCCGTCCTGCTCATCGGCGTCAACAACATTCCCGACCCGAATAACACCCCGCGCATGGTGCTGGAGGGAGTGACCGCCGTAGTCAAGAAGCTCCGGGAGAAACTGCCCGACACCAAGATACTCCTCCTTGGCATCTTCCCGTTCCGTGAGGACTTCTGCGAGCAGCGCGGCAAGGCGCTTCAGGTCAACCAGGCGCTCCGCAAGCTCGACGATGGGCAATGGGTCCGCTTCCTCGACATCGGCTACCTCTTCATTCAACCGGATGGCAAGATACCCAGGGAGATGATGCGCGACTTCCTCCACCCATCACCTGCCGCGTACCGCGTGTGGGCGGAGGCAATGGAGCCCGACCTCGCCGCTATGCTCGGGGAGAAGCCCATGTCCCCGTAAAGCAGGGCGCCCCGGCGAACCTGGAGACTTGATTAGTGCCAGGTTTGGCGAAAACTATGGGTATGACCGCATCCATTAAACCGTTCACTAAACGCTCTGCTTGGAAGGCCCTCGCTGGGCATTACAAGAAGGTCAAGGGATTGCATCTCCGCGACCTCTTCGCTGCCGATCCCAAACGCGGGGAGCGGCTCACCGCCGAGGCAGCGGGCCTGTTCCTGGATTACTCCAAGAACCGCATCACGGACGAGACGGTCAAACTCCTGGTGCGACTGGCGGAGGAGTCCGGCTTGCGCGAGCGCATGGACGCCATGTTCCGCGGGGACAAGATCAACATCACGGAGAACCGCGCCGTGCTGCACGTTGCCCTGCGCGCGCCCAAAGATGCGAAGATCGTGGTGGACGGCAAGAACGTCGTGCCGGAAGTCCATGCTGTGCTCGACAAGATGGCAGTCTTTTGCAAGCGCGTCCGCAGCGGCAAGTGGAAGGGCTACACCGGCAAGCGCATCAGGAATGTCGTCAACATCGGCATCGGCGGCTCGGACCTCGGTCCGGTGATGGCCTACGAGGCGCTGCGGCATTACAGCGACCGGGGCCGGACGTTCCGCTTTGTCTCCAACGTGGACGGCATTGACTTCGTGGAAGCGACACGCGACCTCAATCCGGCGGAGACGCTCTTCATCGTCTCCTCGAAGACCTTCACGACGTTGGAAACCATGACCAACGCACAAAGCGCACGCCAGTGGTTGCTGAAGGGCCTGGGCGGCGAGGCCGAAGCGGTGGCCAAACACTTCGTGGCCGTCTCCACCAATGCCGAGAAAGTGTCAGCGTTTGGCATAGACACGGCCAACATGTTTGGGTTCTGGGATTGGGTGGGCGGGCGCTACTCGATGGATTCGGCCATCGGCCTGTCCACGATGCTGGCCGTCGGCCCGGATAACTTCCGCGCCATGTTGAGCGGCTTTCGCCAGATGGACGAGCACTTCCGCACCGCACCCTTCGAGCGCAATTTGCCGGTGCTGATGGCCCTGCTGGCGCTTTGGTATAACGACTTCTTCGGCGCGCAGACCGTGGCGGTGCTGCCGTATGAACAGTACCTGAAGCGGTTCCCGGCTTACTTGCAGCAATTGACCATGGAGAGCAACGGCAAGCATGTCACGCTCGACGGCGCCGCGGTGAACTTCGATACCAGCCCTATCTACTGGGGTGAGCCGGGCACCAACGGCCAGCACTCCTTTTATCAGTTGATCCACCAGGGCACGCGGCTCATTCCCTGTGACTTCATCGCGTTTGCCCAGGCGCTCACACCGTTGGGCCGGCACCACGACATGCTGCTGGCGAACGTCTTCGCGCAAACCGAGGCGCTGGCTTTCGGCAAGACGCCCGCCGAGGTGAAGGCCGAGGGCATACCGGATTGGCTGGTGCCGCACCAGGTATTTGAGGGAAATCGCCCGTCGAACACACTTCTCGCCGAGCGGCTCACGCCGGAGGTCCTCGGCAAGCTCGTTGCGTTATACGAGCATAACGTCTTCACGCAGGGCGCCATCTGGAACATCGGCTCGTTTGACCAGTGGGGTGTGCAGTTGGGCAAGGTGCTCGCGCAGCGCATTATTCCAGAACTCGAAAGCAAGACGCCCCTCCAGCTCAAACACGATAGCTCGACCAACAACCTGATACGCCGCTATCGCAAAATGAAGTGAGGTCTGGAACCACATGCGAATCCAAGTGCTGACAGACGCGGATGCAGTCGCCCGTGAGGCGGCCAGTTTCATCGCGACCCAGGCGCGGGAGGCAGTTGCCGCGCGTGGACGCTTCATAATGGCGGTCAGCGGCGGCCACACTCCGTGGCAAATGCTGCGGGCCCTCGCCGCGCTCGAAGTCCCCTGGAAGAGCGTCCATGTGGTGCAGGTGGATGAGCGCGTCGCTCCCGCCGGCGACCCTGACCGGAACCTGACTCACTTGCGCGAAAGCCTGCTCTCCCACGCCCCGCTGCCCCCCGAGCAAATCCACGCCATGCCCGTCGAGGACGCCGAACTGGAATCGGCTGCCACCCAATACGCCCGGACGCTCGCGCAAATCGCCGGCTCGCCGCCGGTCTTGGACCTGGCACATCTGGGCTTGGGGCCGGATGGTCACACCGCGTCATTGGTGCCGGGCGACCCGGTGCTGCAAGTTCAGGATCGGGATGTGGCGCTTACCGCCGTTTACATGGGCAGGAGGCGCATGACCCTGACCTATCCGATGCTCAATCGTTCCCGTCGCATCCTGTGGCTGGTGACTGGGCCGGAGAAGGTGGACATGCTTCTGCGCCTGCGTCAGGGAGACCTTTCGATTCCCGCCGGGAGGATCCGCCCGGATGATGCCCTGGTGCTGGCCGACCGCGCAGCCGCTGAAAAGCTCAGCCCTGAGCCTGCATAAAAGGCCAGAACGGCGCCAAAAGGGCTAAGTGCCTCATTGCATAAACGCACTCACGTAGAGGCTGCAACTCCGTAGCGCAGAGTTGCACTCTGCTGTATCGCAGAATTGGATTCTGCGGAGCGCAGGCGGGTTCGACGCGCCCGTAGGAATCCAGGGCTCTGCCGCATTGTAAATCGGCGATACAGCGCAGCGCGGCCAAGCCGCAACCAAAACCGGAGCGCCGACCAAACCGCAGAGACACGAAGAACGCAGAGAAGACGGCCAAGCAGAAACTCTGCGCTCTTCGCGTCTCTGCGGTTTGATCGGCTGTCTCCTCGGCGCGCACTTCCGCTGCGCAATGGCTCCTATTCGCCGCTGCGACCTGAACCGCCGGCCGTTTCCACCGGTTCCGCCGGCGTTCCGCCATGCAGCGCTCGGCGGAGGTTGTCGAGGATCGTGATCTTCTGCCAGATCTTGCGCGAGAAACCCGCCGTCAGGTCTTCCACGTCATCCACCGCGTCGAGCAGGATGGGGTCCTGAAACCCCTGCACATAGAGCGCGGCGATCTTGCTGATCAGCGCCAGCGCATCGCTGCAATAGTCCAGGTACCGGTTCAGGTCGAAAGGCGTCATCGCCCGCTTGTGGAGGCGGGAAGTGTGTGATGGGTGCCCCGCATAGCTCTCGGGGTCCTTGGTCAACTGGTGCATGTCCACAATGTGCGCCAGCGCGCGTAGTTCGTGAATGGCCTTCAACGCGCGGTCCCGCTTGATCCGGTGCTCCCAATTCAGAAAGAACAGTATGGCCGCGCCCACGAACACCACCGACCCAATGCTCGAATCAAGCGCCTGCACGGAGTTGGTGAAGTCATCGAAGTTGAACTGGCGAATATGCGCCACCAGGAATATCAGCAGCATGATGATGCCCAGGCTCAGCAACACCGCGACGCATCGCAGCAGCAGGTGCGGTTGCTGAATCCAGCGCGTCCGCGTGACCGTCTCCTCGGCCACGTCCTGCAACTCAGCCACCACCTTGCCTAACCCGGAGCCGGGGAAGCGTTCCTCGATGCGGTCATGCAGCGCCTTGACCGTCTCGATGATCTTCTCCGCTTCGAGACGCCGGAATCTGGCGCTGGGTGAATCCATAACCGCCGCCAAGGTAGAAGGTGCAGGCTCCGCAATCAAGCCGGGCGCTCATCGCAGCCAGTAGGCAATAAACGCGGCTGCGAGCAGCAACGCGATTACCCACCAAAACCAGTGCACTCCCCGCGGCACCGCGCTCTTGCTGCCAAACTCGCGTTTGACGAAGTCCTGGTAGTCGAAGTTCTCGTCCGGGAGACCCAGCCCGTCCGTCCGCGCTGCCTCCGACCAGCCCGTATGTTCATCCGCCCCGCACTCAGGGCAGGCTTTGGCTTTGGGAGGGACTTCGGCGCCGCAGTTGGGGCAAGTCTCCGGCGGCGTCATCCCATTCCTGCGTATTCCTCATCGGTCTTCAGGTCGAGGCCCATGAGGACGTAGTCGTGGGAAATGGCCTGCATATCCTTTACGTAGCTCTCCAGCCGGACGAGGTTGCTGAAGCCGAGCAGGGCAAACATCTTGATCGCCGCTTCCTGCTCGCCGATGAATTCCGCCTCGACCTTCTCCAGGCCCAGATGCCGGGCGATGCTCGCGATCTCACCCACCAGCGCCCGCGCCAGCCCCCGGCCACGATACTTCGGATGGACCAGCACGCTGACGCGGCCAATGTGCCGCTTCCAGCCGCCGAGCTGCTGGTGGAGCGTGGCGTCGCCGACGATCTTGCCATCCATCAACGCCAGCAGCGGCAGGTTGCGGCCCAGATCAATGTTCTGGCACCAGTCGCGGATGACTTGAAGCTCGGTCACGCGGTGCTTGATGAACATGCGTTCGGCCTCGGGCACGCCCTGGAAGAAGGCGTGGAAGCCCTTTTCGTCGTCCTTGCGCAGCGGCCGGAGCTTGCACGTGGAACCATCCTTGAGCGTGATTTCCTTGGGAAACTTCTGGAGTTCGAATTCGAGTGACATAACGTTCTGGCTTTCTTGCGCGTGAATCTGCCGCAACCGGGCAGGCATCGCAAGGGGATTACTCATTTACTGCAGCCATTAATCTGGCAGGCCAAGACCTGGCCAGTGGGTAGCCAGTGGCTACCCTATGGCTACCCTATGGCCCGGATAGGGAACCTACTCCCGTACGACTCCGGGGCCATCCGGGTGCCCCAACCATCTTGGGCGGCTGTTGCGAACTCGGATCCAACCTTCCCGGTCGGGGCCGGAAGGTGTTGGGCCGTTTCCGGCGGAGTATAGCGGCGATGGGCAACCGAGCCCCCGCCCCGAATCCCGGAGCCTCTGACGCCCCGGTCTGGCCCTGTCGCTCCCGGTCATCCACACAGAAACCTATGTCTGGCAAACGCTAACTGTCGTGGGCCGACGTCTCCACCCCCAAAATGCACCTGGGAAGGGGCGGGCTAAGAGGCTTGGCTAAGGGACAGGCCACAAGACAAGGCAGCAGGGGGAGGGCGCGGGTCGTAAAGCGTGACGTTTTGCGTGCTGTAGGGGGCGGCCCGTGCTCAGCTTTGGGGCGACTGACGTGGCCCGCCCGCATCGAGTGCAGTGTTAGGGCACTCTGGCCAGCCAGTGAGAGGATTTAATCTGCCATAGCAACATAAATGGGGGTGGCGAGTACTACTTGAGTGATGTTCTCTGACTTCACTGTCTTGCTGGCGACGCGCTTGGCCAAGAACTCCAGCCGTGGTGGCTCAAAGCGGGAGAAAAAGCGCAAGCCGTGCCGCAGGTGCGGAATGGTATCCAGGTAGCAGCTCTTTTGCTCTTCTGCTAACAAGCCAGCTCTGTTCTCAATCTCTTCCACTATCCAGAATAGAATGTGGGAGTAGCCGATCTCGGGACGCTGGTCTCCGACGGCACCGATCAAGTGCTTTTGAGAGTCACCAAGCAAAAGGGCAGTATTGGGCGTATCACCCCAGAACGTAACCAAGCCAGTCCCAAGCTCGCTGCCTCTGTACTCGAACGGCACCATTCTCATCGGAAGCGTGCCCCGGAAGTACGGCTTCGGGCGATCTACGGTGCCGACATCGCCGCTCTCGTCAAGGTAGCTGGCCACAGCTTGAAGACGGTGAACTCGATTTTTGCCAGGAGACTCCTCCGTCTTCCGGGTCAACTTGAAAACCTTCAGGTTGAGCTCGTACTCAGCGGCAACCTTTTCTACGACACTGGTCGGCACTTGAGGGAAAAGCATGTCGATTTTGTCGTCCGAGATGTAGATGTAGTACTTCACTTGGGTCGGTACGCCCCACCTACGGGGTACATTGAATTAACTCAGTGCTGCTAAATATTGCGGCCAAGACATTGAGTTGACTTGGGTTCGGAGTCCATCATCGCTCTGCCCGACGATATAAAGCAGCGTGGGTCTTGTCAAGCGTGGGCCGTCGGCAGAAGCGGCGAAACGGCCCGCGCGGGCTAGATCAAGTCCGCCTGCTTCTCCGGCTTGGCTTCGCGCTGTGCCTTGGCAAAGGGGTTCATCTGCGGCGGGGCGTCAACGCGCTCCGTGTTGGTTAGCAAGCCTTCGATGGTGAGAAGCTGGACTTTCGGGTAGTCCGTGTCGTGCCAGAGCTTGGATGCGTAGCGGCCCGCGTCCGCCGCTTCGTCGCGCATGGGCTTGGTGGGCTTTTCGAGCGTGAGCAGAATGCCGCCCGCCGCTTTCTGGTTGTTCACGTCACCGAGCAAGGTGGCCACGTCGCTGCGCTTCACACCGCCGCCTTTGACCTGGACGATGATTTTGCGCCGCTCGTCTTTGGACTCGTAGAAATACAGCAGCCCGTCCACGCCGCGATCCGCGCCCTTGCCGTCGCCTTCCTCGAGCGGGCTGGCTTTGGAGGGCGGCGCAGCCGGGAGCAAGGTGGCTGGATTTTCCTCGCCCGGAAGGCGGTCTCGTATTAAGAATCAACGTGCAGATGTTTGAGAAAGCCCCAATCGCCGACAGCTTCCGCTGCGAGGAGTGGATCGTGGTGTTCGGCGGCGACTGCCTGGAGTTCCTGAAGACCATCCCGGACGGAACCTTTCAGCTTGTCGTCACCTCGCCCCCCTACAACCTCGGCAAGGAATACGAGAAGCGAATTCATCTCGACGATTACGTTGAGCAGCAGCGCCGTGTCATACGCGAGTGCGTCCGCGCGTTGAAGCCGACGGGAAGCATCTGCTGGGAGGTGGGCAACTACGTGGATGACGGCACAATCATCCCGCTGGATGCCGTGCTGTTCCCCGTATTTCGGGAACTGGGTCTTCAGTGCAGAAACCGGATCGTCTCGCACTTCGAGCACGGCTTGCATTGCAGTCGGAAGAACTGGGATAATTGACCAAGAGCTTGAGGCGCGACCATGCCAAAGCCCGTCAAAGAGCAGTTCCTGAAAGAACTCAGACAACGCTTCCCTTCCCTTAAGAAGCTGGAAGGGTCTCAGTCCCTTTTCGAAATACCGGAGACATCATCCCGTGTTTACGTCAGGTATTCCAAGGTTCATCCAGATGGAAGGACGTTTTTCGGATTGAGGCAAGTGGACCTGCGACAGCTTGAAGGCCAAAGGTCGGTTATCTGCTTTCTGTGGGAGGGACAGACGACACCGCTACTCATTCCGTTCCCGGCATTCGAGGACGTCTTCGCTTCGCTGACACCAGCCGATGACGGGCAGTACAAGGCTCAAGTCTATTCAGACCCGGCCTCCACCGAACTTTATATCGCAAACGCCGGGCGGTTTGGAGTCGAAGGCTACTTCGGATGGAACGAACTGAACACACCTGCTGATTCTAAAACGCGATCCCAGGCCAGCGTACTCGGCCATTCCCAAGTCCAAACCATTTTAGGTGCCATCGGCTTTGCCAAAGGCAATGACATCTGGTGCCCACAGGTTGACCGGGCGGGGTTGGACTGGACTGTTGCGGATCAGTTTCCTCTCCACAACAGCCTCCCGCACCGTTTTCAAGCCGTGGAACCAGTCCTCTCGGAAGTGGACGTTGTGTGGATGAACAGAGGGGCAGGCGATCTCGTCGCCTTGTTTGAAGTCGAACATACGACCTCGATCTACTCCGGCCTGCTGAGATTCAATGACGTTCACCTCGTCGCGCCGGACCTCCATCCTCGGTTTAGCATAGTCGCAAACGATACACGCCGGTCGCTCTATGTTCGGCAGGTAAACCGACCTACGTTCCAGCGGAGCGGCTTAGCAGAAGTTTGCACGTTCATGGAGTACGAAAACGTATTGGATTGGTACAGCCGGATCAAGAAAGGTGCGCTATGAGAAAACGAAGAGCCCGCATCCCACTCTGGGTAGCGGTCAAAGTCGAACGCGGTTATGTCTGCGAGGCCAGGCTGTTCGAGTCACTGGACGCGGCTCAAAGGACGTAGCGGAGGTGGCAAGCACGTCTGAATCCGGACTATGACCAAGCCGGTGTTGTCAAAAGCAGCCTTACGGCCAGTTTGAAGAAGAAGCTGCTCGCTTCACGCTGACTTTTGGTGGGAAGGTAAACGAGGAGGCGAAGGGAAAACTGCTCTTCAGCTTGAAAGACCTAGACAAAGCGTTCGCCCGCCACTTGCCGGGGATGGGTTGGGCTGAAAGTCGTGTGAACTATTGGGTCACGGCAGAAGCGAAGCTCATCCGGCACACTCTCCAGATGTCGGCAGAGGAGCAGAAGCGCGAGATTGAGGCGGCGGGCGAAACGCCGATCTTCAGCTACAACCAGACGGACTTCGTGAAGGATCGCGTGGCCTTGGAGGTCCAGTTCGGAAAGTACTCGTTCGTCGCGTACGACCTGTTCGTGAAGCACTTGGCATTCTACATCGGCGACAAGATTGACGTGGGGATCGAAGTTCTGCCGATGAAGTCTCTCCAAGCGGAGATGTCCTCCGGCCCAGCCTATTACGAGGGCGAGCTTTACAACGTGATTCGTAACGGGCGCGGTGTGCCCGCTGTACCGCTCGTATTGATCGGGGTCGCTGCATAACTGTAGTCGGCGCGGCCCAGCTCCAGGTGTCGCTGAAGGCGTGGAATTGGGCCTGGCTGTCCTCGCCGGACTCCTCGCGGAACAGGACGTTGTAATCGGCGTTGGAATTGAACGGCGGGTCGAGGTAAACGAGGTCAACGCTGGCGTCGGGGAATTCCTTGGTGTCGCGCAGCCAGCCGAGATTGTCGCCAAAGAGAAGGCGGTTCATGGGGGGACTTTTTAGCAAGCGCAGCCGCCAGTTGCGAGAAGGATTTGGAGGGTTTTGGGGGGTGAAGGCTGAAAGGGGGGAAGGGACTACGGGACTACGGTCCACGGACCATGGGACGAAGGGGGAAAGGCTGAAAGGCTGAAAGCGGAAAGGGGAAGGGGGCGATGGGGAGTGAGCATCTCATTTTATGAGCAGCTTGACACAGGTGCGGGCGGTATCGGTCTGCCCAGAGCAGCAACCGCTCGGGCAAGTGTGCCAATTTGGCACTGTCGGCTAACCCGCAAGTATAAGCAATGTGAATCGCCCGCGGGGCCCCGGAGGCCGAAAACGACCGAAAAGGGCCGTTTTCCGAGGCGCTGAAGACCCCCCATGTGCGAGACAGGTACGAGACACGTACGAGACAGGTACGAGCCAGGTACGAGCCTGGGGCTGGCTCCGCCTCTTAGAATCATGAGCCCTTATGATGCCCGGGGCGGGGTGAGGGAGCGGCGGGGGGCCAAGTTGGCACACTGTTGGCGGCAACCGGACACCGGCGACTGGAGAATCGCGAGACGGGATAGCGACTGGGCGCAAAAAGTGAGATGCTCACCGACGGGGAATGGCAAATGGCAAACTACATGGGTTTCCATTGGAAGAAACAGTAGAAGGGAGCGGCGAGGGTGCTGCCGGGGGACAGGGTCGTGGGGTCAATCTTCATACGTTGTACTGGTGCTTTTGGGGCGGAGCTACCCCCGTATCCCTACCGTGGTGCTACCGTAGCGCTACCGTAGCGCTACCGTGCAACTATCGTGGCCCCTCGATGGGGGAGAGCGGCGCTGTACCTGATGCCAATTATCTATGGCGTCCTTTAGAGCCTCATATTGCTCCCATTGTCCGGTTCGCTAGTTCTGGGTCGTTAATGCCCGCTTGCCAGGAAAGGAAAGCCGGACGAGCCAAAACACACCACATATAGTGGCTGAGTCCATCAAAGGAACCCCAGGTATAGCGGTTTCCGTGGCGTTTTGGGCGTAACCTGCCTCAGTTAGCAACGGTTGTCCTCGTGGGTGTGTTTCAGGGCAGGCGATGAAACTGGCTACATGAACGCGGGAAGAACGTAGGCCTGGAGCAACACCACGAGGCCCATTAACACCGCGAGGGCAAGGCTATGGAAGAACACATAACGCAGAATGCTGCCTTCGTGCCCATACCAGTTGGTGGCGGTGCTGGCCACGACGATGCTCTGGGCGTCTATCATCTTGCCCATCACGCCGCCCGAACTGTTCGCGGCCACCATGAGGATGGGGTTCAGCCCGGTCTGTTCGGCGGTGATCTTCTGAAGGCTGCCGAACAGCACGTTCGAGGATGTGTCTGAGCCGGTAAGCGCCACCCCGAGCCAGCCGAGCAAGGTGCCGAAGAACGGATAGAACCATCCCGTGTGCGCCAGCGCGAGGCCCAGCGTGGCGTCCGTGCCCGAGTATTTGGTCACGTTGCCAATCGCAAGCATAGCGGCGATGGTCAGCAGCGAAAGGCGGACCCGCCAGACGGTTTCAAGCCAGGTCCTTGCCAATTGCCGAGGCCCAAAGCCCATGGCAATCCCGGCGACGATGGCGGCCAGCAAGATGCTCGTGCCGGTGGCAGAAAGCACGTTGAGCCTGAACTCGGCGGTTTCCGGACTCGCATGCGCAAGCACCACGGGCGGTACCCGCTGGACCAGTTTGTGCAAGTAAGGCACGGCCAGCCTGGGCGCGGCGATGGCATCCAGCGTGGCTTTGAACTGCGGCAGGCCCCACAGCAGGATGAACCCGGTGAGGATTATCCAAGGCATCCAGCCCTGGAAAGTCTTGAGTCCAGAGTCTCGGGTCTTGAGTGTCGCGTCCGGAGTCGTCGCCGGGCGGGAGACGTTAGACTCAAGACTCAAGGCTCGAGACTCTAGACAGTCTTTGGGCTGCCAAAAACGCATCAGGCCGACCAGTGCGGCGATGGAGCAGGCGCCCGAGGTGATGCCCACCAGCCAGGGACCGTGGAAGTTCGACACCAGGAACTGCGGTATGGCGTATGCCAATCCCGCCACGAGGGCGGCCGGCCAAACGCCGCACAGGCCGCGCCAGCCCGCAAAGGCAGCCACCACCCAGAAGGGCACCAGGAGCGAGAAGAGGCTCAGTTGGCGGCCAACCATTGCTGAGAGCTTCAAGACGTCCAGACCGGTCACCTGCTCCAGCGTCGTGATCGGGATGCCGAGGGAGCCGAACGCCACGGGGGCCGTGTTGGCGATAAGGGCCAGGCCGGAAGCGTGCAAGGGCCTGAACCCTAGCTGAATCAGGATCGCTCCCGTGATGGCTACGGGCGTGCCGAAACCGGCGATGCCCTCGATGAATGCCCCGAACGCGAAGGCGATCAGGATGACTTGCACTCGCGGGTCCGGCGCGAGCGTGGCCAGGCTCTCCCGCAGAACATCGAACAGGCCCCGCTTCACTGTGAGTTGGTAGAGGAAGATGACGTTGAGGATGATCCAGCCGATAGGGAACAAGCCGAAGGCGGCGCCGAAGAGCGAGGCCGCCGCTGCGGCTTTGGGAGGCATGCGATACACCAGCAGCGCTACGGCCAGCGCGGTGCCGAGGCCAAGCAAGGCCGACAAGTGAATCCGGATGCGCAGGAGCCCAATGGAGCCGAGCAAGACCGCGACCGGGAGCGCGGCAACGACCGTCGAAAGGACTGGGCTATGCAGCGGGTCGTAGGTCTGCAGCCAAGGGGCGTCCATTGTCCCGCTTCAGTTCAGTTCAGTTCAGTTCACGGACTCGTGCAGCCAATCCAGATAGCGCCGGCTGCCACGGCTGATAGGCAGCACAATGAACTCCGGCGTGTCGTAGGGGTGCTTGGCCTGAATCATCTTCTCCAGAGCGGACAGGCGAGCGGTCAAGGTCTTCATAAGCAGGAGCACCTCGGCCCCGGCTTCGATCTTCCCCTGCCACCAATAGTGGGACTCGATTTGAGGGACCAGGTTGGCGCAAGCGATGAGGCGCGCCTTGAGCGCCGCTTGCGCCAGTTTGCGCGCTGTCTTCATGTCTGGCGCCGTGACCAACACCACCGCGAACTTTGCTTCGCGCTTCATATTCAGGCCCGGTCTATCTCGGCCCGAACCTCGGCCAAGCCAGCGGCATCCCCTGCGCGGTGAGCAGGTTTTGGAATTCCTTCAGCAGGCCGCTTTGCTTGCGCACCTCACGCGGGAGGCGCTTCTTCATGGTAGAGAAGGCGGCGAGCGCGCCCGCGGCCTCGCCGATGTTCCATTCCACCGGGTGCAGGCGGTAGCAGCCATTGGTGATGTGCGTGACGCCGAGGTTCTTGCACGCCGGCAGCAGATTCTCCACCCGCTGCGGCAAGAGCGCGCCCAGCGGGATTTGGAACGGCAGGGAACTGATGTCTATCGAGTTGTTCCCACCCGTGCTGGGGTGCAGGTCAATCCGGTAACTGCCGATACCCACGGAATCCTTGAACTCGGCTGCTTTCACCTCCGCGCGGGTTGCGCCGGTCTCCTTGATGCGCGCCTCGGTGGATACGTGCTGCTCCAGCACCGTGAACTCCGCCCGGATGCGCCGGCTTTCGCGGATGTAGGGGTACTTTGCCAGGCCGTCCTCGGTGCCGACCACGTCGGGGCGCAGGCGCATCCCCTTCCACCCGGAGCCGCCGTCCGGGAGCGGCGCTTCGGTCTGCAGCCAGTAGAGCAGCGAAAGACTGAGTTGCTTGGCGCGTGCAAGATTATGGGCGGCTTCCTGGTCGTTCACCTCGCAGAGGTTGCCCAGCATGTAATCGTTCTGGGGCCAATTCACCAGGCTGATGTCGCTCGGATAGGTGCCTTCGACGAACAGCGCCTTGTCCGCGATGCGCCGATAAGTCCACAGCCCTGTGCCCTTTTCGGGGTCGGTGTCCTGCTTCGCCGGCTTGCTGCTGATGGGGTCGCCGTATTGCCACGAGAGCAAGCGTCCGGGCCAGGGCGGTTTGATCGGGGGCACGAATTCGCGCCAGAAGTCATACTCCGCGGGCTTCTCGATCGTGTGATCCTGCCCGGCCAGGTAATCCATGGCAAAGCAGCACGTAAACGACTGCATGTTGCGCGGCCCGGCTTGCGCTGGGGCGTGCGGTTCGCCCGTATCCTTCTGGGATTCGGCGCCGGTGACGTATTCTGTCTTCGTGAGGGGCAGCAAGTCGCCCAACTCGGTTGCGTCGGCGAAGTAAGGCGCCCGCAGGATAAGGTCGCTGCCCGATTCAAGGCTGCGCACCCGGACCGCTTCGACCCGGTCGCCGGCGGTCTGCGCGTCCAGGGCCTTGTGCCGCAGCAGAATCAGTATCCTGCGGCCCCCCACGTATGGCGCCATGAGCTGCTGCAGCACCGCGACGGATACTCGGGGCTCGTGGCATAAGCGGGAGACCCAGCCGTTGCCCGGATTCAGGTAAGGTTGGGCACGAGCCGCGGCGGTGAGCGGGAAGTGCTGCAGATAGTACTCGCGAATCTGCTGGCGCAAGTTGAGGTAGCTGCGCGTGCCGCCGACCGTCTCGATCCACTGGTTCTCGTCCGGCGGGACGGCTTGCGCGGTCAACTGGCCGCCGATCCAACCCGTCTCCTCGGTCATAATGACCCGCAGGCCATTGCGTGCCGCCGCCAGGGCCGCCGCACAGCCACCCAGGCCGCCGCCGATGATCACCAAGTCTGCGGTGATCTCCTTCGCAGCGGACAGGCTGGGTTGAGGCTCAAGGAGAGAAGGTGTATTACTTTGCGCGAGAACGAGGCCTGGCCCTGTCACGATTACCGGTACTGCCAGCCCAAGGCCCTTGAGGAACGAACGCCGTGGAAGTTGACCGCAGTTCATGTGACCCAAACTACCAACCTCGCTACGCCTGACAAGCAAAGCCGGACAGATCCCGGCTCAGCCGCCTGCCCTGCCCTGCACCCAATGGATCGCGTGCTGGAGCAGTTCGTTGCCGTCCGCGAGCCGGAGCTTCTCTTTGATTCGCGCCTTGTAGGATTCCACCGTCTTGATGCCGACGTGCAACTCCTCGGCGATCTGCCGCGTGCCCATGCCCCGCCCCACCATTTGGAACACCTCCAGCTCCCGATCGGCCAGCACTTCGAGTGGGGAGGCCGCCTGGTCCTTTGCCCCTTTGACCATCTTCTGCATCATGCGCCCAGCCATGCGCTCGCTCAAATAGACCTGCCCGGCCAACACCTTCCGTACGGCAGAGAGAACGCTAACCGTCGCCTCCTCCTTGGTGATATAACCCATAGCCCCGGCCAGCAGTGCCCGCTCCGCATAGAGCGTCTCGTCGTGCATGGACAACACCAGCACCGGCAGACTCGGGCGCAGGCGCTGCAGGTCCTTGAGCAGCTCCAGCCCGTGGGAGCGCTTCAACGAAATGTCCAGGATGACCAGGTCCATCTGCTGCCGGGTGATGAGGGAGAGGGCTGTCGGGGCGTCGCCCGCTTCCCCGCATACTTGCAAATCCTGCTCGCGCTGCAGCAGAGCCGTCAAGTGCTCCCGCACGAGCGGATGATCATCCACGAGGAACACCTTCCACTTCCGTCGCTCAGGTTCGTTCGCCATGGGAATCGGCAACTGGCGCTTTCAGATTAGAGCGGCGGAGCAGGCAGGTGACTTGCGTGCCTCCGCCGGGAGGAGACGCGATGGTAAGCGCTGCCCCGATCATGCGAGCGCGGTAGTTCATGATGTGCAAACCCAGGCCGCGAGCGGAATCGCCGCACTGTTGGAAGCCCTCACCGTTATCCTCGATATCCAGCCGCATCTGCACCGGGTCGGCTGACAGGGTTATCGTGATCCGGCGGGCCTGGGAGTGTTTGATAGCGTTGTTCACCGCTTCCTGCGCAATGCGAAACAGGTTTGCCCCGACCGTTTCCTCCAGCGCCTGAACGGGGGCCTTCTCGATAAACTGGCAGTTGATCTGATGATGCGAACACACGTGCGTCGCGAGTTCGTCCAGGGCCGAGGCCAACCCTCCGGCCTCCAGGGGGACCAGGCAAAGACCCCGTGCCACGTCACGAGCCTGGGAAATGGACGCGCCCAGCAACTCCGCGATTTCGGAGGCATCTTCCGCTTCGGGCAAGGAGCGGTCGGTGAGCTTGGCCGCCAGCCCACGCGCGGCGAAGGCCGTGCTGACCAAATGCTGGCACAGGCCGTCGTGCAGGTCCTGTCCAAGGCTTCGCTGCTCGCGATCACTGGCTTCAGCGACCTGACGCCCGAGCTTCTGCAGGTCCTCATACGCTATTTGCAGCCTTTTCTCCACCCGCTTTCGCTGGAAGACCTCCGATGCCAGACCAGCCACCAGGCAGTACATCGTCATGCGGACCAGACCGTTCCAAAACAGGATTCCAGGGTTCGCGTATTGACGAGGGGCAACCACCAATTGTGCGATGCTGTTGGCGGCACAGACGGCGGCCGTGGAGATTCCCAACGATCGTCCTCCCCGCCAGGCCATCCAGATAATGGCGGGCAGATAGAACATGGCGGACGCCGCCCGCGGGTCCGTCACCCAATCAACCACGGCCCCCATCAAAGCGAGCCCCAGACCCACCAGGATGGACGCCCAGAGAGGCATCTTCCCAGCGCGTCCAACCCACCTGGCCCAGAACCGGACTGCTGGCATGGTTTGCGCAAACTGCTGTTCGCCACCTTTTCAAAAGCGCCGTGCTTAATCAAGCGGTGTTTGGAGGCTACAGCGGGCAGAGCTTGACTGGGAACGCTCTCCCAACGCATGCCGTCGGCTCTATAATCCAGTGGCGTGGCCCGCACCCACGTGATAAATAGGAACTCAGTGCTCGGCTTGTTAAGAAGGTCCGCTGCCGCCGAAACGCCCTCGCCCGGGCCTTTCGGCCGGTTCTATTTGCAGGAACTCATTAACCGCGGGGGTATGGCTGACATCTGGCTGGCGACGGACGAGCGGCAAAAGCCCTTTGCCCTCCGCCGCATGCACCAGCGGCTTCGCTATAACCTCCTCGCCCGCAGGCGGTTTGTTCGCGGCGCTGAGATCCTCTCCAAGATCACCGACCATGAGGGCATCATCGGCTACGTCGAACACGGCAAGATCGGAGGCCAGCTTTATCTGCTCATGGAATATGTCGAGGCGTCGAACCTGAAGGAACTCTATGCGCGGCAGGACCCGGTGCTGTTGGAGAATGTGGCGCAGATCCTCATAGATATGGCCACCGCCCTCGAACACATGCACGAGAACGGTTATATGCACCTGGACTTCAAGCCCGAGAACGTCCTCATCACCCGCAACGCCAATGTGCGGCTGGTGGACTTTGACCTTGCCCAGCAGATTCCTGAGAAGCCCCTGAAGCCCTCCCGGAAGAACCCGGGCACGCCCGCCTACATGGCGCCCGAGCAACTCCTGGGCGAGCCGATCACTCAGCACGTGGACATTTTCTCCTACGGCGTCGCCGCCTACGAACTCCTGACCAACGAGAAGCCCTTCCCCGGCGACACTCCCGGCGAGATTTTGAAGAAGCAACTCGACCGGTCCGGCTTCGCCACGCCGCGACAACACAATCCTGACATACCGCCTGCCATGGAGAAGGTCATCCTCCGCTGCCTCGAACGCGACCCCGGGCGCCGCTATCCCTTTGTGGGCTTGATGGTCCGGGAAGTCCAAGCGGCGCTCTACGTCTAGTTTGCCGCCTCGAACGTGGCCACGATCGGGCGATGATCGGAGGCGATGCCCCAGTCGGGCAGCGTTAGCACGTAGGTTTCTTTGGTAACCCATTCACGCGCAAGGGCGGGGCTTAGGAGTATGAAGTCAATCCGGCTATACAGGTCTTCCTTGTCATAAAAATAGGTCCAAACGATCTTGGAAGGGTCCAAAGCGGGGTTGGAGCTCGGTGTGTTATCGCCGCTGCGCTCGCCGGGGCGAGTGTCCACGAGCTTCCGCTTGCCGCGGCCAATGATGGCTTTTGTGGAGGGCGAGTCTTTGCCGTCGTTGAAGTCGCCCAAAACGACGAGGTGCGCATTCGGATTGGCGGTGAGGACAGCCTCAACCTTTTCCCGCAGGATCCTGGCTTCTTCCAGGCGCAACTCCGCCTGGTCGGCTTCGGCAACGGGCCGTTTGGACTTGAGATGGGCGGCGAGCACGGTGAGCGTGTAGTTGGTGTTGACCTGGACATCCACCTCGCCAAAGCCGCGACCCACGCGGAAGCGGCGTCCGCTGAGCAGAAAGCTGTCGTTGGTGTGGGAGCGGCGCGCAACGATGGGGAACTTGCTGAGGATGGCCACGTGGATGTTCGTGTCCGCGCCATTGACGTGCTCCCAATATGGGAGGTCGAGCCCGGCGTTCTTCAAGGAACCGCGCAATTCGGAAAGAGCATTCGTGCTGCCCATTTCTTCCAAGGCGAGCACGTCGGGCTTGAGCGCCAGGATGCTCTCGCTGACCTTGGACTTCGCCTCGGCGGATTTGGCATGGCGGGTGGTGGTTGCCTCATCGAGGTAATTCTCGATGTTGTAGGTGGCGACGCGGAAGGTTTCGGCGGCGGCCCAGTGCGCGCAGCAGGCAAGCAGGAAGATTAAGCTGAGCAAGTGTCGGTAGGAGCACGCAGGCCGTTTCATACGAGCCGTAATAAGGGGCCGAGGGGAGCAAAGTCAAAGCGGAACTGCGCCAAAGCTTTTGCAAAAGCACGGCTAGCTTGCTATCTTTTGCCTATGTACAAGCCGAGCGAGAATGGTTCTGGCCGTTCGCACCACCGGGCGTCAACCGCGCTGGCCAAAGCGCCACGCCCGCGCGCCAGCCTGGGCAACGGGGCGCCTCACGGGACCGTGAAGACCCCTGCAGGATTGCACGACAAACAGAGTGAACGCGACCACCGGGAGCTGCGCATTGACAAGGTGGGAGTGCGCGGCTTGCGTTTTCCCATCCAGGTGCGCGACAAGGCCCGCGCGGTGCAGAATACCGTAGCGACGATCGGCATGTTCGTGGACCTCCCCAAAGAGTTCAAGGGCACGCACATGAGCCGCTTCCTCGAGGTCCTGAACGCCCACGGGAACATTATTCACGTCGAGAATATCCAGGACATCCTGTTCGCGATGCAGGCCAAGTTCCACGCGGCCACCTCACATTTGGAGATTGAGTTCCCGTATTTCATGGTGAAGAAGGCCCCCGTGACCGGCAAGGAGAGCGTGATGGATTACACCGCACGGTTCGACGCGGCGGCATGCCACAAGGAGATTCTCTTCCTGCTGACGGTCAAGGCCATGGTAACGACGCTTTGCCCTTGCTCGAAGGCGATCGCAGCCTACGGCGCGCACAATCAGCGCGGAGAGGTGACAGTGCAGATTCGCTCGCGGAAGGCCGTGTGGATCGAGGACCTGATTGAGATTATCGAGGGCTCGGCCAGTTCTGAGCTGTATGCCTTGTTGAAGCGGCAGGACGAGAAGGCTGTAACAGAAAGGGCTTACGACAACCCGGTCTTCGTCGAAGACCTTGTCCGCAACGTGGCGCTCAGGCTCAACGCGCATCCCGACGTAACGTGGTATAAGATCGAAGCCGAAAACCATGAGAGCATCCATAACCATAATGCCTACGCGTGTATTGAGAAGGGGTGAGCGGTCGCAGGCGGAGGGGTATTCGAGCGTTGAGAAGATCGCGTTGGGCAGTCCCGCAAGCGGGCGAGAGCCTCCCCTCCGGGGCGCAGGGTGAATGCCCCAGGCAGATTTTTGAAGATTGTTGTGGAATATCCGGTCTCGTCTGGTAGATTCCCGCACTCTCAACGGGAGGAAAGACGTTCCCGCTGAGGCAGAATCCGTAGTTTGAGTCGTGAGCACGAATAAGAAAACTGTCAGGAAGACGCAAGTTCGCACGAAGCCGCATAGCTCGGCGACGGCGGCGTCCATTCTGGGCCAACCCACCACCGTGAAGGTGAAGAAGAATGGCGAAGTGAAGATCAAGCCGCAGTGGGCAAAGTTCTACCAACACTTGCTTGAGTTGAGGGACCAATTGACACGCCAAATGACCGGCTTGGCCAAGGAGTCCGCCCAGGAAATGGCCGGCTACAGCCTTCACATGGCGGATTCCGGCACAGACAACTTCGACCGCGACTTCGCCCTAAGCTTGTTGTCCTCCGACCAGGACGCCATGTATGAGATCGAAGAGGCGCTCAAACGGATTGAGAAGAATACTTACGGCATCTGTGAATTGACCGGCAAGCCGATCCCCCGGTCGCGCTTGGAGGCCATTCCCTGGACGCGGTTCACCGTTCAAGCTCAGGCCCAGTTGGAGCGCGAAGGGGCCTTACGGCAACGCCGCCTGGGCGCGCTGGGAACCGTGGATGCCGTTGGGATCGCTGAAACCGAGCCGGAAGAGGAAGAGGCGGAAGAGAAACCCAAAGAAAAGGAATAATTATGGCCCGAGAGATCATCACCATCGAGTGCACCGAAGCGCGCAAGGAAGGCAAGTCCCCTTCGCGCTACACCACCACGCGGAATAAGAAGTTGAAGACCGAGAAGCTGGAAATCAAGAAGTACAACCCGGCGCTGCGCCGGCACACGCTTCACCGCGAAGTAAAGTAATACGCTTTTATGCCCCGCAAAACACGCCCAGATAAGCCGGATAAGCGCGGAGGCTCAAGCCGCTCCGCCTACCGGGAAGTCCGCACCCCCCGTCCGAAGCCCAAGATTGACTTCACGTTCGACGCCCTCGACTTCAAGAACATCACCCTGCTCAGGCAATTCGTGACCGACCAGGGGCGCATCCTGCCGCGGAAGTACACCGGCCTGCCGGCGCATTATCAGCGCCGCCTGAATCGCGCCATCAAGCGCGCCCGGCAGATGCTGCTCATGAAGTAGCCCTGACCGCGCCGGCATAGGGTACGACGAGGGTCACCGGTGGAATAAAGAGGGGGATCGCGGTGGCGGATTGCTCGCCGGGCCATCCGGCGACGCTTTCTTGGGGTTAACCCCCTTGCTCGAGAGGTGGTAAGATGCTCCCAGGCAAGCCCTTGGTACGCGATAGTTTACCGTCCGTGGGTCTAATGGTATTGTACATCGCCGAATAAAGGCGCCGAAACAGCGTCTAAAGAGTTATTAGCAGACGAGCATTTGCTCAACGCATCTAAATAGAATGAAACCGTTATTTACCAGAATTAGTGTGCCCCTTTGCGGTGCGGCGGTCGTCGCCCTCATGGCCGGTTGCGCCTCTAGCGGCGTGAGGAATCCCTCCGGCGTCCCTGTCACCCACATGAACGCCGATGAGCAGGGCTTTGTGGCCGGCACCGGCGTGGAGTCCCAAGACCTCGTGAACGTGGCCGACAAGATGGCGCGCAGCATTGTGGGCATTCCGCAGATTGCGAATGCGCCGACGCCGCCCACTATCGTGCTGCAGCCGGTGGACAACCAGACGCGATTCCCCATTAACAAGGACATCTTCCTGACCCGCATCCGGGCGGAACTGAACTCGCAGGCCAGGGGCAAAGTCATGTTCCTGGCGCGCAACCAAATGGAGGCGCTGGAGAAGGAGCGCAACCTCAAGCGCGAGGGCGCGGTGACCGCCAGCTCGGACCCCGGCCAGCAGGAGTTCAAAGGCGCGGATTACCTCCTCACCGGCACGCTGCAAGGGCTCTCGACCCGCACCGCCGCGGGCACCAGCGATTACATCCTCTACGACTTCCACCTGATTGACGCGCGCTCCAGTGTCATTGTTTGGGAGGACCACGCGGAGATCAAGAAGCAAGGGCTGGAAGACGCGGCGTATCGCTAGGCGCCATCAATCCGGGGCATCGCGGAATGAAATCCCTCTGGCAGCCGACGCTGCTGGCAGTGTTGCTCACTTTAGCCGGCTGCGCCACGACGACGCGCGAGGTCGTGCTCACGGGCAATGTCATGGTGGACGGCCCGAACGCCATTGCCAACGGGCCGCCGAGGGACCGCGTGCTGTGGGAATACCGGACGGCAGCCGCGGCGATGTGCCAGGGAGACTACCCCCTCGCGAAGCAATACCTGGATAACGCGCTGCTGACCTTGGGGGGGATTTATGGGAATGATCCCAACGCGAAGAAGGCGCGCAGCTACTTCCACGGCGAGGCGAAGAAGACGTTCATCGGCGAGCCCTACGAGCGCTCGATGGCTTACATCTACCGCGGCATCCTCTACTGGATGGACGGCGAGCCCGACAATGCCCGCGCCTGTTTCCGGAGCGCGGAATTCGAGGACAGTGACGCCGAGAACCACGAGTATGCGGGCGACTGGGTGCTGCCGGAATACCTGGATGGACTGGCGACGATGAAGCTCGGCGGCGATGGCATGGACGCCTTCAAACGCGCCCAAGCCGTGGCAAGGGGAATCAAGCTTCCTCCCTACAATCCCAAGGCCAACGTGCTCTTCTTCCTCGAATTCGGCCCCGGCCCGACGAAGTTCGCCACCGGCCAATACGGCCAGGAGCTTCGTTTCCACGCCGTCCCTTCGCCGGTGACTTCGGCAGACATCAGGGTGGATTCGCTGAATATCCCGGTGGCTCCCAGCGACGATGTTGTCTTCCAGGCCACCACACGCGGAGGCCGCGTTATGGATCACGTCCTTGGGAACAAGGCGGTTTTCAAGACCGCCACGGACGTGGCCGGGAATGTGGCGATCATTGGCGGGTTGACCACCGCCGCGGTGAGCCGCGACCAGACGGCGCAGGCGGTGGGCCTGGGCATCGCGCTGGCCGGGGTAGTCAGCAAGGTAGTTTCCGCGGCCACCGTGCCTGCCGCGGACACGCGGTCCTGGGACAACCTGCCGCACTACCTGAGCCTCGCCTGCCTGCCGCTTCCCGTGGGTCAACACGTGGTCACTGTCCAATTTCTCGATCCCTCGGGCCGGGTTCTGTCGAACCTGACCAAGACGATCAATCTCAACATCACGACGACCGACCACGACAAGGTGGTGTTCGTCAGCGACCGTTCCGTTACACCGCAAACCTTATGAAAAGATCAAGCGTAGCACTCCTCGCCGCCGGCGCGGCTGTCATGCTGGTTGCCGGCTGCAGCACTTATGACAAAGGCCCCTATCTCCCGGAATGGGCCCGGACCCCGGCTTATGAAAACAGCCAGCCGATAGTCTTGCTCGATCCAGCCGTCCAATACTCGGTCACCTACACGGGTGTCCAGGAGCAGACCCTTCCGGATGGCCGGCTGCAAGTCACCATCCACCTGCGCGACCGGGAAAACCGCCGCATCGAGGTCCAGGCCAACTGCGTCTTCAAGGACGTGAATTTCTACCTGACGGGAGACGAGACGCCCTTCCAGACGGTGATCCTCACCGAGAACTCTCAGAAGGACCTGATCTTCACTTCGATGAACGACAAGGCGAAGCGCTACACCATCCGCGTCCGACAGGCGCGCTAAACCCCGGCGAGCCGCCTCGACGCCCGGCCGCCCAGCGGCGCCGTCCTTTTGCGGACCAGCGCCGCCGTCCCGGGGTCCTGGCAGCAACACGCCGGCTTCGAGCGCGTTGATGCGAACTGACTACCGCTCCAGGCGGCCAACAGCTCGCGGCGAACACAGGAGTCCGCCCCCGCCGCCCCCGATCCTGTGCCTATCCTCGCCTTCGCCTCACCGTAGCCTCACCGTAGCACCTCTTATCGCGGATAAGAGGTGCTACGGCGAGACTACGGAGGGGATACGGTGCCGTGATGGCGGCAAGCGGTTGGGAAGCTGCGTGGGGATAGGAAGTTGCGAATCTGAGGCGCGGGTGGGCCGGGCCGGGTTCCGAATCGAGCACGAGGCCCCTGGGCCTGGGAACGCCACCCAAGGGTAGGAACTCTAAGCCGGAGGGCTAGAAGCGCATTTGGGCGTCCAGGATGTCCCGGGCGATTTGCTCACGCAACTCCCCGAAGGAAGCGAACTTCTTCTCAGCGCGGAGCTTCTCCAGGAAAGCGACCTCCAGTTCGCGCCCGTAGAGGTCGCCCGTGAAGTCAATCAGGTGCGCCTCGACGCGCAGTTGAGGCTCCGGGCGTTGAAGAGTGGGCCGCAGGCCGATATTGAGGACGGACCGGTAGCGCCGGCCGTCCACTTCGGCATGCACGGCATAGACGCCGTTGGGCGGCAGGACCAGCCCCGCCACGTCGAGGTTCGCTGTCGGGAAGCCCAGCTTGTGCCCCAGCCCGTCGCCGCGGCCCACCGTGCCCGCCAGGGACCAGGGGCGGCCGAGCATCTGGCTGGCGGCATCCAAGTGGCCCAGGCGGATGGCCTCCCGTATGCGCGTGCTGCTGACGGCTTTGCCATCGAGCGAGACGGCGGCCAGGCCGTGCACGATGAACTTCAGCTCGGCGCCCAGGCGCTTCAGCAAGGCCACGTCCCCTGCCCTTTTGTGGCCGAAGAGGAAGTTTGCGCCGACGCACAGGGTCTGCACCTGGCCCAGGTCTCGCACCAGAGCGCGGATGAAGGCTTCGCCGGTCTGCTCGCTGAGCGCCTTGTCGAAAGGTATCAGCAGCAACCAGTCGGCGCCGAGCGACGCGATGGTGCGCAGCTTTTGCGGCAGGGAATAAATCAGCGGCGGGACGCGGCTGGGGGCGACGACGGTGTTGGGGTGCCGGTCAAAAGTGATGACGAGCGCGAGCGCCTCGTGCTGGCGGGCGTCGGCAAGCGTCTGGCGAATGATCTGCTGATGGCCCAGGTGCACGCCGTCGAAGAAGCCGATGGCGAGGCAGACTTTGCGGCCCGCCGGATTAAGCTCGCTGGCGGCGCGGATGACTTGCATAGAGGGCGCTCGTCAAGCAATCCCGCCCGGAGCGCCGGCATGTTGCCGGCTTAGACTATACGGAGCGTGCATGCCGGCAACATGCCGGCGCTCCGGTCTGTGGGCATTCGTGTCACGCATGAGACCGGCTTAGGCCCTGGCCAATTGCAGGAACGGGAGGACGCGCGGCTCGAGCTCGCGCGGCGTGAGCTTGAACAGGTCCGGCAGCAGGACGGCGTTGGCGACGTCGAACTTGCCCGAGCGGGTGCGCCGCAACGTGGCGAGGTGCGCGCCGCAGCCGAGCTTCTGGCCGAGTTCGTGCGCGATGCCGCGGACGTAGGTGCCCTTGGTGCAGGCGATGCTGAAATGGCCGATCGGCTCCTGGTAGGCGCTGAAGCGGAAGTTGTAGATGTGGACCAGCCGCGCCTCGCGCTCGACCTCGATGCCTTTGCGGGCCAGCTTGTAGAGGGGAACGCCGTCTTTCTTCACTGCCGAAACCATAGGCGGCGTCTGCATGAGGTCCCCGACGAACGGGGTGGCGACTTCGTTGAGCTGCTCCACCGTCAGGAGCGGCACCGGCAGGGAAGCCACCAACTCGCCGTCCGCGTCGTAGCTGTTGGTGGTCTCGCCGAACTTGATGGTGCCTTCATAGACTTTGTCCTGCGACATGAGCTTCTCCGAGAGCTTGGTGCCGCGGCCCAGTACGATGATCAACAGGCCGGTGGCGTTGGGATCGAGGCTACCGCAATGGCCGACCTTCTTGATGCGGAAATGGCGGCGGACGGCGTCCACCACGTCGTGCGAGGTCGGGCCGACGGGTTTATCAATGAGGATGGCGCCGTCGAGCGCGGAGAATTCCTGGATCATGCGTTAGTTGCTGGCGTTCAGCGCCCTGCGGATGGCGGCGACCACCTGGCGCTGGACCGCAAGGGGCTTGCCGGGAATCCGCGCGCCCGCCGCCGCGGGGTGACCGCCGCCGCCAAACTGGGCGGCAATCTCGTTCACGTTCACCTTGTCGCTCTTGGAGCGCAGACTCACGCGCGTCAGTTCGGGCTCGATCTCCTCGAAGACGCAGGCCACGACGACCGGCGCAATGGCGCGGATGTGATCAATAAGGCCCTCAGTTTCACTGCTCTCGGCTCCGGCGCGGGCGAAGTCGGTCTTTTTCAACCAGACATAGGCGATCTGGTTTTCGTGGGTAAGGCGGAAGTGTTTGTAAATATGCCGGAGCAAGCCGGTGCGGGAGAGCGGATAAGACTGATAGACCTCGTTGCAGATCTTCGCCAGGTCGGCGCCGCGGCTGACGAGTTCGCCCGCGACGTGGTAGGTGCCCGGCCGGGTAGTCGCGTACTGGAAGGAGCCGGTGTCCGTAGAGACGGCGGTGAAGAGGCAATCGGCGACGGGCTTCGTGATCGGCCACTTGGCGACCTTCAGCAGCCGGAAGATCAGCTCGCCTGTGGAGGGCTCGCGCGCCGACACCCAGTTGATGTCAGCGTAACGCGTGTTGCTCTCGTGGTGGTCAATGTTGATGAAGAGCTTGCGGTCCGCGATGGCGGCGCCCACCTTGCCGAAGCGCTCGAAGCTGGCCGCGTCCACAGCGATGACGCAATCGAACTTGAGGCCCCGCCTGGGCTTCTGGAACACGTGGTCCGGGTCGAGGAACCGGTACTTCTCAGGAATAGGGTCCTCATTCCAGCAGGCCACCTTCTTCCCTTCGTTGCGCAGGGCCAGCGTGAGCCCGAGTTGCGAGCCGACGCAATCCCCGTCCGGGCGGATGTGGCCGACGATGCAAAACGTCTCGCTGGCCCGAATGCCCTCGATGATACGATCTATGATTTTGGCGTGCGGCTTCAACGGACTCTACTCTTCCGCGCTGTCCGGCGGCAGGGTCTTTTCAAGCTCCTCGATGATTTGCAGCACTTTGTTCCCGCGGACGACCGAATCATCCATGACGAACCTCAGGGTGGGGGTATACTTCAAAATGATGGCCCGGCCGACCAGGCCCTGGATGCGCTTTCGATGGCGAGCCAGCAATGAAAACCCGCGCTTTTGCTGGTCCGCGTTGCCGAGGATGCTGATGAACACCACGGCCGAGTGCAAGTCGCCCGACACATCCACGTCGTTCACCGTGATCAGACCCGCCTCGCTGACCTCGAACTCGCGCCGGATGGCCTCGCCGACCTCGCGCTTCAGCAGCTCGCGCACGCGTTGTAACCTAAGAGAGGGCATTAGATTGCCGTTGAATCAGTTTCCCACGTAGTGTTGCCGACACGTTCTCACAACTGCTGGGCAATCTTTTCCATCGTGTAGCACTCGATGTAGTCGCCGATGTGATACTCGCTGAAGCCGTCAATGCGGATGCCGCACTCCATGCCGGCGCGCACCTCGTTGACCTCGTCCTGGAAACGGCGAAGCGACTGCGCGATGCCTTCGTAGATGATCTCCTTGCGGCGGCGCACGCGGACCTTGCCCTTTACAATGCGCCCGCTGGTGACCATGCAGCCGGCGACCGGCGTGCCCTTGGACAGCGCGAACACCTTCCGCACTTCGGCCGCCCCAACCGTGACGTCCTTGAGCAGCGGCTCCAGCAGTCCGGCCATGGCTTCCTTCACCTGGTCAATCAGCTCATAGATAATCGCATAGAGCTTGATCTGCACGCCCTCGTGCTTGGCCTTGTCGGCCACGCCGCTGTCAATGCGGGTGTGGAAGCCAAGGATGACCGCGTGTGACGCCGAAGCCAACGACACGTCGGAATCGGTAATGGTACCCACCGCGCTGTGGATGACGTCGAGTGAAACTTTCTCCGACTCGATCTTCTTGAGCGCGTCCACGATGGCCTCGACCGAGCCCTGGGCGTCGGCTTTGACGACGACCTTCAGCACCTTAGAGGTAGTGGACGCAAGCTGGTCGAACAGGTTCTCCAAGGTGACCTTGGCGCGGCCAGTCTCCTGACCGAGCGCCCGGGCTTCCTGGGCTCTTTGCCCAGCCACGTCGCGCGCTGCCTTTTCGTCCTCCACCACGCTGAACTCCAGGCCCGCTTCAGGCACCCCGTTCAGCCCCAGGACCTTGACCGCCACCGAAGGCCCTGCCTCCTTCATACGCTTCCCCTCTTCACTGATGAGCGCGCGCACCTTGCCATAGTACTGGCCGCAGATGATCACGTCGCTCACCCGCAGCGTGCCCTTGCGCACCAGCACCGTGGCCGTGGGGCCCCCGGGCTCGAGGCCGGATTCGATCACGTTGCCCTTGGCGCGCCGGTTGGGATTGGCCTTCAGCTCCAGCAGGTCCGCTTGCAGCAAGATCATGTCAATAAGCTTGTCCACGCCTTGCTTGGTCAGGGCGGAGACGTCCACGAAGATCGTATCGCCGCCCCAATCGTCCGGGACCAGCCCCTTGTCCTGCAATTGCTGCCGGACCTTCAGGGAGTTGGCATTCGGATGGTCAATCTTGTTGACGGCTACCAGTAGCGGCACCTTCGCCGCGCGCGCGTGGCTGAGGGCTTCGAGTGTTTGCGGCATGACGCCGTCGTTGGCCGCGACCACCAGCACCACAATATCCGTGACGTTCGCCCCGCGCGCCCGCATCGAGCTGAACGCGGCGTGGCCCGGCGTGTCCAGGAACGTGATCTGTGCCAGCTCCTTCTTGCGCTCGGGGTGGGGGAAAGAAATGGTGTAAGCGCCAATATGCTGAGTGATTCCCCCCGCTTCTCCGGCGGCGACGTTCGACTTGCGGATCACATCCAGCAGTGTCGTCTTACCGTGGTCAACGTGGCCCATGATCGTAACCACCGGCGCGCGCGGCACCAGGTCCTCGATCTTGTCCTCGATGTCGAGTTCGAGCTTCCGGACAGGGGCGTGGACCAACCCGCTGCCGCGCTCGCGCTTTTCCACCTCGAACCGGAAGCCGTATTTGGCGCAGATCTTCTGCGCAACAGTCTCGTCAATCGCCTGGTTTACGCTAGCGAAGACGCCCGACTCCATGAGGTCCGCGATGATCTTGAACGGCTTCTGTTTGAGCTGATCGGCCAGTTCCCGCACGACGATGGGCGGCTTGATAGTTATGACCGCCGCGTCGGCGGGCAGCATTACTTTGGGCGCGGCTGGGGCCTCGGGCTGTTTGGGCGCACCCGCAGGCTTCTTCTGGCCCAGTCGAACGCCGGGCATGGCCGGCCCTCCTGGCGGAGCTATTCCGCCCCGTCCGGCGCGAAAATCGCCTCGCCTGCCGAAATCGGGCCGTCTCTGGTCCGTGGGACGGGTCGGCAATTTCACGCTGCCCACCCTGTCGCCAGCTCTCGGGCCCGGCTTGGTCGGCAAGTGGATAAAGCCCACTTTGTCTCCCACTTTGGGGCCCGGCGGAGGTGGCGGTGGAGGCGGAGGTAGCGGCGGTGCCACAGGCGCAGGCGGTGGCAGCGGAGGCGCCTCTGGCGGTTTAGTGGCTGCTGGCTCCGGTATCTGCGCCACGGGCGGTGCCGGCGGCTTGGGTTGTTCAGCCCGCGCTTCGGCCGCGGGGGCGACCTGGGCGGCTGCAGGCGGAGGCGCAGGCTCAGTCGGGGCCGGGGCGACAACGGGCTCGGGAGGAGGTGGAGCCGCTTCCGGGGGCGGGGCAACGGCTGCTGGCGGCAGGGGAGGAGGAGGGGCCGGCGGGGGCGCCGTCAGTTCGGGATGGGCTTCCTTGAGTTTGTCTTCGAGGTACTCGGCGGTGATCTTATCCAGCGTGCTGGACGCGACCTTCGCGGCGACAATGCCCAGTTCCTTCGCCTTGGTCAGAACTTCTTTGTTCTCCAAGTGGAGTTTCTTTGAAATGTCGTAAATGCGAACGGGCATATTTGTCTATCGCTTCGAGCCTTGTTTGCCTTGCAGCATTCATAGGCCTAAACCAAGAATTCAAGCTTCTCTTCCACCGCAGCCATAATCAACCTGAAACCGGCGTCTCGCCGATGGTGTGTGTGCGCCGGGCCACTTCGGCCCGCGCCGCTTCCAGGATCGCGCCTGCCTGGTCCCCTAATTGCGGGATCCCCGCCAGGTCGCTCTCGTCTGCCTGCAGTAAGTCTTCCAGCCGAGTCAGGCCGTGATGGACCAACACGTCGGCCTGCTCGCGCGTGATCCCGGCAATCGCGGCCAGCGACTCCACTGCCTCGGCCACCTTCTCCTCGAAGCCTTTGGTCACCACGACCTCCGGTTCGATGTCCACCTGCCAGCCGCTCAGCTTAGACGTGAGCCGCGCGTTCTGGCCCCGCTTGCCGATGGCCAATGATAGCTGGTCCTGGCTCACGGTAATCTTCACCCGGCGTCGGGCCTCGTCTATCTCGAAGGCCTTCAGCTTGGCAGGAGCCAGGGCATTGGTAATGAAATTCTTGATGTTTGCGTCCCACCGGATGATGTCCACTTTCTCATTATTCAGCTCCCGCACGATGTTCTTCACCCGCTGGCCCCGCAAGCCAACGCACGCGCCGACCGGGTCCACCTTCTCGTCGCGGGTCCACACAGCAAGCTTGGTGCGAAAGCCCGGCTCGCGGGCGATGCCTTTGATCTGGATGGTGCCATCGTTGATCTCCGACACCTCGAGCTGAAAGAGCTTGATCACGAAGCGCGGGTCGGACCGCGAAAGAATGATCTCCGGCCCGTGCGGCCCTTCCTCGACCGCCTTCACATAGCAACGAATCCGCTCGCCGACCTGGTATTCCTCGGTGGGCACGCGCTCCCGGTTGGGCAGCAACGCTTCGTACTTGCCGAGGTCCACCAGCACGTCGGAGCGGTCGAACCGCCGCACGGTCCCGCTCACGATGTCGGACACCCGGTCCTTGAATTCCGCAAAAATCAGCGCCTTCTCCGCCCGCCGGATGTGCTGCATCAGCGCCTGCTTGGCGTACTGAGCCGCGATCCGCCCAAAGCCCACCGGGGTGACCTCCACCTCGATCTCCTCGCCGACCTGCGCGTCCGCCTTCACCCGCCGCGCATCGAACACCGATATCTGGTCATGCTTGGACATCACGCGCTCCGACACCACCAGCTTGGCGAACGCGCGGATATCGCCGTTCTTCTGGTCAATGACCACGCGCATTTCCCGCGCCGGCCCGATGGCCTTCTTGGCGGCGGACAGCAACGCCTCTTGTACAGCAGCGGTCAGGACATCTCGATTGATGCCCTTCTCGCGTTCCCAGAATTCCAACACTGCTAAAAAGTCGGCGTTCATATTTCATTAACGGCTTCCCTAAGGGGGAATAAAAAAGTCGGCAGAATGAGCTCTTCCGACTTTGGCGCGCTGGTTAACCAGCATTCTAAACCGTTCTATTGTCTAAACTAGGATTTTCGCCAGAAGTAGTCAAGCTCCTTCCAATATAGATTTGACCGACGGCTCCAACCGCGCAATTCGAGGCCTTTCCCAGGCCGACGCGAACAAACAAAGTAGAATTCGACAATCCAGTCCATCCAGGTAATACTTTGCCCGGCTAACGGCGCCGGGAAGTAACTGGCTGCGTTATCAATAGCTGGAGCGGGCGAGCCCACGCGATTTGTAACTATGCCGCAGAAAACTGAGTATTTCCCTGACAAAGGGATCATTGTGATCGTTTACACCGGGGAGGTCACGATGCCTGAGGTCCAGGAGGCAACGGTGCAGGCAATCGCCATGCAAAAGCAGGAGCACACGAACCGCGTTTTAGTTGATGCTTCCTCGATGACCGCGTGGCCTTCTTTGGTGGATATGTGGCATTTGGTCAAATCGTATCCAGAGCTTGAGGTGCCCCGCCAGACTCGGATCGCCGCGATCCGGCCAACGGTTCCGGACCAGACCGATATTTCCGGCTTCTACGAACTGGTGTGCCAGAACCGGTGTTACAACGCCAAGGCCTTTCACACCCGTGCGGAGGCCGAGCAGTGGTTGCGATCCGATGAGAGTGCCGATACCCCAAAGGCGTCGCCGGCTGAAGAGCAGTGAACCGGATGGATTATTACGTCAAGGCCGGTCCTTTGCCAGATGGCCCCCTGGCCTCACGGTTTCGAGTAACCCACTGACTGGGCAAGAATGATTAATTGGTCTGGACGCAGGTTCAGCCTGGAAGCAAGCGCCTTTCGATCTACCGACGCCCGTGCCCCAGTGACCAACCCTTCCGAGGCGGAGAAGAGGTAGGTATTCTGCGAGATGTATCCCACGTTGATGTTGGCCGTGTTCCTCTTGGCCTCGTCGCTGGCATCGCCCATCTTCGCCAGGTCAGCCACAAAGATCAGGATCACCGGCGCGTTCGTCGCAAATGCCTGCGTGGCGCCCAAGGGCCGGATGTCGTCGCCGAGCACCCGAGCAAGCTTGTTGGATTTGGCATCATAGACAAATGCCCCGTCCTTTAGCAGCAGGTAAATATCGGTCGCCTGCTTGTTATTGGCGGATGGCGCCGTGCGTTTGCCGTCCGGCCGGTTGATGCCGAATGAAGCCTACAGCAAGGTCGAGAGCTGCTGGGGCGACAAATCCCTGGAATCGAATGCCCTGGCTGTGGAACGCTTCGCCAATGCCTCCAACAAAGGCATTCCGCCCGATTTCTGGGGAGCAGGCAGCTTGATGTCCTGGGCATAAAGATCCCCAGCCAGGAGCGCGGTGACGAGGACATAAAGTACTGGCTTGATCTGAACTGCGAGTTTCATTGTTGGAACCGATTACAGGAGAGCACGGCGGACCGGTCAAGCCCTTTGTCTGGGCGCACATCTGGACGGGCGCATCTGGTCAGTACCACTGTGGCGAAGGGGCGCGGCCTTTAGGCTTCAGAAGCCTGGAAAAGGTGAATGGGCAGGTTTGCAACCTCCTTGGCCCAAGGCCCTTGCCCACCAGCACCCTCCCGGCACCGCGCCGCAGTCTCTCCCTATACACGCCGTAGCCCCTCCCGATACACACCGTAGGTTGAAGTTGAACCTACGGTGTGTATCGGGAGGGGCTACGGAGAGACTACGGAGCGGCCGGAGCAGGGGCGGGCTGATTCGCACGGGAGCCCGCCCGCTCGGGGCGGGTGGTACTGACCAGATGCGCCCTTCGTCTGGTGACGACTGATTCCGGCCGCACCTAAAGTCCCACACCTGCCTCCCTCTTGGCCCTGAGCTGCGCCCGGGCACTTCAACAGGCGGTGCCCGCCCCGCAAGGAGTGCCATCCCCGCATCTGCGTATGTATCTCTCATATCAATAGCCGTTTAGCACTTCACCATCCGCGTGAGCGTCCCGCCCGAAGCTTGGATGATCCCGAGGGTACCTACGTAGTGCCTACGCTATACCTTCGTAGGTACTGCGAAGGTATAGCGTAGGTGCTATCGGGATGCCTCTGGGGCCGATTTGGATTGATTCAAGCGGAGTCAAGCGGGTGCGCTGCCCCGGCCTGTTATTCGCGCAGCAGCGGTCTCAGCACCTTGGCGAACGCGTTGGCCTGCCGCATGAACCCCAGGTCGTTAGGGTGGGAGCTGTCCACCGTGCCCTCGCCATCTGTGCCGAGCAGCGAATCACCTGGGATATAATAGAGGTGTTTGATGCCGGATTTCTTCAGGCGCTGGAAGGCAGCCCGGAGGGCCGCATGGTTGGCGTCGTTGCCTTCGCGCTTCTGCGCCACGAGGAATCCGTCGGGGAAGCGCCGGTCTTCCACCAGCACGATCGGCGTGCGCGGATGGGCGTGGCGCAGCGTGCGCACGAACGGCTCGACGCGTTCCGTGACCATCGCGGCATTCATGTTCGGGAGGCAGTCCAGCACATAGACCGACGGGTCAAGTTCCGCCAGCAGGTCCGCCATGGCCAGCTCCATTTTCCCCGCGCCGGAGAAGCCCAAGTTGATAGTCGGATAATGGCAGCGCCGCCCGAGGATGGCGCTGTGCACCATGCCCGGCCGCGAGGCGCAGGCGCCCTGTTGAATGGACGTGCCGTAGAAGACGATTGGCTTGCGCTCGCGCGCGCCCCACGCGCCGGCAGCCGTCAGGGCCGCCTCAGGCGGAACCCCAATCTGAAGCGAGGCCGTGCCGTTGTAGAGCGGCAAATAGAGCATGTATTCTCGCCGAGTGGGGCTGAGGTCCTTCACCAGCACGACCTCGTTCGTCTGCTGCCGGGGCTGCCCCACGGCCAGCCAGCGCCAGTCACCGGCATCCGTCTTCACATACAAGTCCACGCCACTGACACCCGTAGCCGCCATGTGAGGCATCGCCAGTGCAGGCGACGTGAGCGCCCAGCGGACACTGATGGCCGTGGCGTCCGTCACGAAGCGCACCAGCATTCCGGCTGATTGCTGGCTCAGGTTCCATACCGCCTTGGGCACTGTGCCTTCTGCCTTCGCGGGCAACCGGTCGAAGAAGGCCTTGGTGTCGTCCCAGCCGCGTCCTTCGACATAGAGGTCACGGGCGTCCGTCCAGCGCAGGGATGAGCCGGTCTTGCTGCCTGCGGGAACCAATGCAGCCAGTATGGGCTCCACCCATCCGTCCCGCGCCATGTCATAGAGGATGAAGTCGCTGTCAAACTGCCAGTAGGCCCAGCTCCAGCCTTGTTGCTCGGCGGCGCGCGCGACGCTCCCAATGTAGCGCGTCCGCGATTCCATGGGTGCCTTGTCGTAGGCGCCGAACTCGCCGAGAAATACGGGCCGGTCATGCTGCCTGGCCCAAGCGGCAACTTTGTCGAAGTCTTCCCTGATGGCCTTAAGGTCTTGCTGCGTACCCAGCCAGTTGACGCCCAGTTTGTCCGCCCGGTCAGCCCAGGCCGCCCCCTGGTGCGTAAAGTCCATCGGCTTGTAGTAGTGAACGGTAACGATGAGGTTGCGGTCGGACTCGGGCAGTTCCAGCTCATCCACGTGGTCAACAGAGTTCCAGAACGCCGGGCCAATAATCACGGCGCGGGTCGGGTTCTTCTCGCGGACGACCGCCAACCCCTCGGCCAGGTACTGGTTCCAAAGCGCCGGCGTCAGATTGCGGCAAGGCTCATTGAGCAGCTCGAAGAGCACGCTGTCCGGGGCGTTCTGGTATCGCACGCCCGCCTGCCGCCAGAAAGCGAGGAACTTCTCTCGGTTGCCTGCGGGGTCCCTGCCGAGGGTATTGTATTCGTGCAGATCGAGGGTGACGCGCAGGCCCTGGGCTTGCGCCTCCTTCACCGCCCAATCCAGCACCGCGAACCACGACTCGCTCACCGCGTAGCCGTTCGTCGCCGCCATGTAACGGAAGGGCTGGAGATTGATGCGCACAGAGTCGAACCCGGCGTCTTTCAGCAACTGGAAGTGCCTGGCCTGGAAGCGGGCCCGGTCGCGCGAGCGCCAGATCGGATCGTAGCCCAGGATGTTGACGCCGCGCCCGAGCTTGCGATTCTGCTCGAATGCGCTCCCGTCGGCGCCGTGAGCACGCCCAAGAAAAGAGGCAATCAGAAGGAGGAAGGCGAGGTTGAGAGAATTAGTTCTCATAGCTGCGTTGTGAGCAATTAGAACGCGAGGCTTAGGCATTGCCAAGCGGAAAGCGGGCAGGATCAAGGTTTGGCGGGTATTGCTTGCAATGCCGGCGATAAGCAGCAGGCACCAGGGAAGACGGCTGGGCTCGTCTGCCCCGTGGCTTGCCTCGTCCAGCGCACAGCACTATGCTGCGCTCGTGATTGCTCTGATTGACTACGGCTCCGGCAATTTGCGCAGTGTCCACAAGGCACTGCTCAAGGCGGGCGCTGCCGTGCGCATCGTCCAGAGGCCAGAGGAAATGGCTGATGCACGAGCGGTCGTCCTGCCGGGAGTCGGCGCCTTCGACGATTGCATCCAGGCTCTCGAAAAGCAGGCGCTCTTGCAGGCGTCGCGCCAGTTCGTTCAATCGGGCCGCCCCTTCCTCGGCATCTGCGTCGGCTACCAGGCGCTGTTCGAGAGGAGCGAGGAATTCAACAGTTGCGCCGCCGGCCTTGGAGTATTCCAAGGCAAGGTCGTCCGGTTCCAGTCAAAGAACGGCCTTAAGATCCCTCAGATTGGCTGGAACCAGTTAGACATCGTGCAGCCGAATTGCCCCATCTTTCGAGGCATCCCCGGCGGCAGCTACGTCTATTTCGTACACAGCTTCTTCCCCAAGCCGACGGACGCTTCCATCGTGGCCACCCGCACAGATTACGGCGAGACCTTTGCTTCCTCGGTCTGGCGCGACAACGTTTTCGCGACGCAGTTCCACCCCGAGAAGAGCCAGAAGATCGGCCTCCAATTGCTCAGGAACTTTGTGGAGCTGGCCGGCTCCTAACCGCGATATTTCACACCTGCGAACCCGGAGCGCCGGCATGCTGCCGGCTTAGGGACTCGGCCAATAATGAATCGCCATTCGAGGGGCTTAGGTTGAGCAGGCGAGACTGGCCGCGGTGGCCGTGATGGTGATGAACCATTTACCCAGCCCAGTGAGTCGCTCCATGCACGCTTC
>Ga0326727_10002846_pt1 | contig 57270 bp, 51 predicted proteins | sample MB2enrmetagenome_FD_207643 | JGI IMG/M metagenome (GOLD analysis project Ga0326727, IMG submission 207643) | Lab enriched peat soil microbial communities from McLean, Ithaca, NY, United States - MB29MY | ecosystem: Environmental > Terrestrial > Soil > Wetlands > Peat | place: USA: New York... | reverse complement strand
GCCTGTCGTTGCCTCCCGTGCTCTCTCGGCCTCCGCCTTTCTCAAACGCGGGCCGGGTCGGGCCGGGCTCGTGTGCGCCGGCCCGGTGGTCTCGTGCGGTCCCCTGGGTCTCTGGCCTGCGGTGTCGCCCCGGTTGGCCGCCGTTTCCTCCTCCGCCTCTCTCTCCCGCGAACCTTCGGTGGGGCTAGCTGGACTCGAACCAGCGACCTCAGCATTATCAGTGCTGCGCTCTAACCAACTGAGCTATAGCCCCGACGAAACGGTCACGCTACACCAACCACGTCGCGAACCCTGAAGCGACCGTGACCCAGATCAACGGATCGGCAGCCGGGGCTGGACAGCAGGGGCCTCTGTCTCCTGGGGGACCTTGGTCACCGCGGCGACCGTCTGGCCGTCGTCGAGGTTCATGATCCTGACCCCTGTCGCGTCCCGGCCTTGAGCTGCGATCTCCCGCACCGAGGTGCGGATCATCACACCTGCCGAGGAGACGACGATGATCTCGTCCTCGAGGGACACCATGAGGGCGGCGACGACGGCTCCTCGGCGCTGAGTGAGTCTGATGCCTCGCACGCCCTGACCGCCCCGGATCTGGGAGTTGAAGTGGTCGAGCTTGGTGCGCTTGCCATAGCCGGCGTCGGTGACGATCAGCAGGTCCACTCCATCGCGAGCCACGTCGCACGACACGACCTCGTCGCCTGCGCGTAGGCGCATCCCCCGAACACCGACCGTGCTGCGGCCCATGGGGCGGACCTCGGACTCTGCGAAGCGGATGGCCGTGCCGTGCTTGGACACCATCAGCAGGTCGTCGTTCCCGCTTGTCCGGACGACCCGGACGAGCTCGTCGCCTTCGTTCAGGTTGATGGCGATGAAGCCCTCGCGCCGTGACTTGTCGTACTCGGAGAAGGCCGTCTTTTTCACGTGGCCGCTCTTCGTGGCGAAGACCAGGTACTCGTCGGGATCGAACGTGCGGGTCTCGACGATGGCCTGGATGCTCTCCCCCGGCTCCAGTGGGAGGAGGTTGACTATCGGCGTTCCCCGGGCGTTGCGCTCCTTCACGGGGACCTCGTGCGCCCGCAGCCGGTAGACCTTCCCCCGATTGGAGAACAGGAGCAGGTGCGAGTGCGCCGTCGTGTGGAGAACCTGGTCGATGAGGTCCTCCTCCTTCAGCTTGGTGCCCTGCACCCCGCGGCCACCGCGTGCTTGAGCCCGGAAGGCGTCGGCCGGGACCGCCTTTATGTAGCCCGCGTGGGTGAGGGTGACAACGATCTCTTCGTCCTCGATGAGGTCCTCCATGAAGAGCTCGCCCGGATCGTGGACGATGCGGGTCCGTCGTGGTTCGGCGTGTTGCTGCTTGACGGCCTCGAGCTCCGAAGAGATCACGGCACGAAGCCGGGCGGGGTCGCCCAGGATCGCCTCGAGCTCCGCGATCGTCTCCCTCAGCTGGGCCATCTCGGTCTCGAGCTCACTGCGGCCGAGCCGCGTCAGCCGGCCGAGGGTCATGTCGAGAATGTGGTTTGCCTGCTCCTCGCTGAAGGAGAACGGCTCTAGCATCAGATTCGTCCGCGCCTCAGGGCGGTCCGCCGAGGCACGAATTCTCGCGATCACCGCATCGAGCATGTCGATGGCACGAAGCAGCCCTTCGACGATGTGGGCACGCGCCAGTGCCTTGCGAAGCCGGAACTGCGATCGCCGCGTGACGACTTCCACCTGGTGCGCCACATAGGCGGAAAGAGCCTGGGCGAGATTCAAAAGCCGCGGCACGCCGTCGACGAGAGCCAGCACGTGCACACCGAAGGTGGACTGCAGCGGCGTGTGCTTATAGAGGTTGTTCAGCACGACGTTGGCGTTCGCATCCCGCTTCAAGGTGATGACCAGGCGTGACACCCGTCCGGCCGAGTCGTTCTGCACACTGCTAATCCCGGTCAGCTCACCGGAGTCGATGGCGTCGGCGATCTTCATCTCGATGCCCGCCACCGAGGTCTGGTACGGGATCTCCGTGACGATGATCTGGTCAGCGCCCGAACGCGACTCGGTGATCTCCGCCACCGCGCGCAGCTTGACCGAGCCGCGTCCCGTTCGGTAGGCGTCGATCAGGCCAGCCCGCCCGAGAATAAGTGCCCCGGTAGGGAAGTCGGGCCCCTTGACGAAATGCATCAGCTCGTCCGGCGTCGCCTCGGGGTGCTCGAGTAGGTACAAGGTCGCGTCGATGACCTCACCGAGGTTGTGGGGCGGAATGTTGGTCGCCATGCCGACGGCGATGCCCTGGGACCCGTTCACCAAGAGGTTCGGGAAGCGGGCGGGCAGGACGACGGGTTGAACCTCGTTCCCGTCGTAGTTGGGGATGAAATCCACAGTCCCCTCGTCGATGCCGTCGAGCAGCGCGAGCGCGAGGGGAGCGAGCCGGCATTCGGTATAACGCATCGCGGCGGGGCCGGCGTCGGGTCCCGGAGCACCGAAGTTCCCGTGACCGTCGATGAGCGGATGCCGGAGGCTGAAATCCTGGGCCATCCGGGCCAGGGCGTCGTAGATCGCCAGGTCTCCATGCGGGTGGAAGCGCCCCATCACGTCGCCCACGACCTTGGCGCACTTGGCATGGGGTCGGTCTGGACGCAGCCCAGTGTCCGACATCCCGTAAAGGATCCGGCGGTGAACCGGCTTCAGGCCGTCTCGGACGTCAGGGAGCGCCCTCGACACGATGACCGACATGGAGTACTCGAGAAAGGAGCGCTCCATCTCCTCTTGGATCTCGATCGGCTCGATCGCACCGACCACGGCGCCGCCGTCACCGGGTGCATCCGAGTTGTTCCCGTTACCTCGTGTCATAAACCGCACTGCCTCCGCTACTTCTGTTGAGAATCGAGCCCTGCCGATCGCTACCGGCCGGAACCGTGACGAGGATCAAATGTCCAGGAACCGGACGTCTTTTGCGTGGGTCTGGATGTAGCTGCGGCGCACGTCCACATCGTCGCCCATGAGGATCGAGCAGATGTCGTCCGCGATCGACGCCTGCTCCATCGTGACCTGCAGAAGAGATCGGAGGCTGGGGTCGATTGTCGTGTCCCGGAGCTCGGTGAAGTCCATCTCACCGAGGCCCTTCAGACGTTGGAACTCCTTTGTGTGATTCGGGTGCTCAGCGAGGAATCGTGCCCGCTCGATGTCGTCTTTCAGGTAGACCTTGGCGTTGCCGACCAGTGTCGAGTACAACGGGGGCTGGGCGACATACACATGGCCCGCCTCGATCAGAGCCTTCATCTGGCGCATGAAGAACGTCAGCAGCAAGGTGCGTATGTGCGAGCCGTCGACGTCCGCGTCAGCCAGCAGGATCACTTTGTGGTAGCGGATCTTGGCGAGGTCGAAGTCGTCTGCCACCCCGGCACCGATCGCAAGGATCAGCGCCTGGACCTCGGCGTTCTTCAACATCTTGTCGACCCGGGCCTTCTCGACGTTCAAGATCTTGCCCCGGATCGGCAAGATCGCCTGGGTGCGTGGGTTACGGGCGTCCTGCGCGGTGCCGAGCGCCGAAAGTCCTTCCACTATGAACAGCTCGGACTCGCGCGGGTCGCGCGACGAGCAGTCGACAAGCTTGCCCGGAAGACCGGCTCCGTCCAAGGCGTTCTTGCGCCGTGTGAGGTCCCGGGCTTGGCGCGCGGCAACGCGGGCGCGTTGCGCGAGCAGTGCCTTCTGGACGATCTGGCCGGCTTCTTTCGGGTTCTCCTCCAGCCATTCGGCGAGCTTGTCGTTCGTGGCCTTCTCGACGAGCGATCGGATGGAGACGTTGCCCAACTTCGCCTTCGTCTGGCCCTCGAACTGTGGATTCGTCAATCTGACTGACACGATCGCGGTGAGTCCTTCGCGGATGTCCTCCCCGGTAAGGTTGTCGGCAGACTCTTTCACAAGGTTGCGTTGCCGGGCGTATTTGTTGATGACGTTCGTGAGGCCTTTCTTGAAGCCCTCCTCGTGCATGCCGCCTTCACCGGTCGCGATGCCGTTCGCGTAGGAGTAGATGCTCTCGTAGTAGCCCGTGTTCCACTGCAAGGCGACCTCGACCTCTTGGTCAGGCTCGGCCTGGACGAAGGCGGCCACCTTGCGGAAAAGGGGCTCCTTGGAGGCGTTGAGGTGCTTCACATAGTCGACGATCCCACCCGTGTAGCGATAGGTCTCTTCGGCCTGATGGCCCGGCCGTTCGTCTTTGAAGCGGATCTCGAGACCCCGATTGAGGAAAGCCATGACCTGCAGGCGCTCGAGCACGGTCTGCGCCCTGAACTCCGTCTCCTCGAAGATCGTCGGGTCGGGCCAGAACGTGACTATGGTGCCCGTCCGACCTCGGGGCGAGGGACCGACGACGCGAAGGGGCTCTACGGGCTTGCCGCCGTCGACGAACTCCATCCGGTGGCGTTGACCGTTCCTATCGATCTCGAGCACGAGACGGGTCGACAAGGCGTTCACGACCGACACCCCGACCCCGTGCAGGCCGCCAGAGACCTTGTAGCTCCCGCCCCCGAACTTGCCGCCAGCGTGCAGGACCGTGAGCACGACCTCTGCCGCCGTCTTGTCGGGGTAGCCCGGGATCGGGTCGACAGGAATGCCCCGCCCGTTGTCGACCACCCGGCAGCCGCCACTGGCGAGGAGGGTGACGTCGATGCGGGTGCAAAAGCCCGCCATCGCCTCGTCGACGGCGTTGTCGACCACTTCCCAGATCAGGTGGTGAAGCCCGGTGGGCCCTGTCGAGCCGATGAACATACCTGGCCGCAACCGGACGGGTTCCAGACCCTCGAGCACAGTGATGTCCTCCGCCTCGTACGAAGCGGGCGTCACCGGCATAGAAACCACGTTGTTGTGCTCCTTCTTGTAATCCGCGTCGTCAGGCCGGTCGGTGTCGTCCTTTCGACCACTGTCCAAGCCCATGGGCGCGACCTTCCCCGATGGTGGGCGAACAAGGCCGGAGATTGACCCTTTGACCGATGCGGGTACGGCTCCCGACGATGGCTCCAGTCTACCTGCGCGACGCTGGCTCCACACGGACGCTGAGGCGTTGCGGAGCCGTCTCCCCGAGCTTTTCCGCCAGACGGCTCAGCACCGCGGAACCGGCAAGTTCAAGCTCTGTCGCCCAGGCAGGGTGGTCGACCGAGATGACGAGCTCGCGGCCGCGCACGAGCCGAGGATGAACCTGGCGGGCGATCTCGGGACCGACGACCTCCTCCCAGCAACCGGCAACACGACCGAGGACGAGGGCGTCCTCCATTCCCCGTTGACGCAACAACTGATCAAGAGCAGCCCCTATGGGCACCGCCGGAGACGCCTCCGCCTCCTCGTCCCACGGCTGGGCGGCGACAGGCTCGCTATGGGTCGGTGCTGACCCCACCCAACGACTCTTCACTGCTGGAGCCTACCGCCAACCAGCTTGGTCACGAGTTTGGGAATCGCCCCGGGGGGCAGCTCGCCCGCGGTGGTCAGGAGCGCCTGACCTGCGGGCAGCTCGCCTACGAGTGCTCGGGCCGTTCCTTCGTCCAGCTCGGAGAAGGCATCGTCGAGGAGCAGTACCGGCGCGGCACCTGTGATCGCCGTCATGAGGCGGTGGCTCGCCAGACGCAGAGAAAGGGCGACACACCGCTGACGTCCCTGTGAGAGCCGGGTGCGGGCGTCAAGCCCGCCCGCTTCGAGCTCGAGCTCGTCACGTTGCGGACCGACGGTCGTGGTCGCACGACGTAGGTCCTCGGCTCGCGAGGCGCCGAGGGCGTCGCGCAATGTCCCCTCCCAGGAACGGTCATAGCGCATCTCGAGGGGACCGGCCTCGCCGGCGAGGACCGAAAAGGCTTCGGAGGCATGCGGTGAAAGAGCCTCGACGATCTTGGAGCGGGAAGAAGCGAGGCGTTCACCGACCTGGGCCAACCGCTCGTCCCAGACATCCAGCGTTCCCGCCGCGTCAGAACCGAGCCGGCCACCGAGGTGGCGCAAAAGGGCGTTGCGATGCCTGAGCACGCGGTCGAGCGCGGCCCGGTCAGTGCCGAGGCGGGGATATAACCCGGCAAGCACCTCGTCGAGAAAGTCGCGCCGGCCGGCGGGGGGGCCCTTGACGAGCACCAGATCGTCCGGTGTGAACAACGTCGTCCGCAGGATTTCGAGGAGTCCTCGTGTGCCGGGCACTCTTTGCCCGTTGTGCCAGGCGCGGTCGCGCCGGCCGGGCAGAACGTCCACCTCGATCTCCACCTTGCGCTTTCCCACCAAGAGGTCGCAGCGCACCTTTGCCTCACTTGCGCCTTGCCGCACGATGGCTTCACGGGGTGCCCCCCGAAAGGACTGAAGTGTGGAGCAGTACGCGATGGCCTCGAGAAGGCTCGTCTTTCCGGCGCCGTTCTCACCTCGCACCACGGTCAACCCGTCAGGCGACGGGCGAAACTCGACAGCCTCGAAGTTGCGGAAATCGTGCAGCTCGAGCCGCACGACGACCGTCTCGTCCATCTGGGAATCTAGGCTCAGGACACCTTCACTGGCATCAACAGGTACCGGTACTCGTCCTCGCCGTCACCTCGCACCAAGGCAGGCTTGCCGGGATCGTTCACCTCAAGGACGAGGGTGGCGGACCGAACCGCTTCGACCCCGTCCAAGAGATAGCCCGGGTTGAACGCCACGGTCAGATCGTCGCCTTGGAAATCACCTTCGACGCTCTCTTCGGCCCGGCCGCTCTCGGGCGTGAGCACGGTTAGATCGACCCCGCCGTCGTGCAACGCCAGGCGTACCGGTGTCGTGGCGTCCTTGGTGTCTCTCACCACCAGACGAACCCTTCGCAACGCGGCCTCGAGATCGTCACGCGGGACGCGGAGATGGTAGGCGTAAGAGGCGGGGATCAGCCGTTCCACTTCGGGGAATTGACCGCGCAAGAGCCGCGTTGTGATCCGGACGTCATCGAGCTCGAACACGGCATCGAGATCGCTGTAACGAAAAACGATCATGCGGCCGCCGTCGGCCTTGGCGGCCGCCAGGCGTTGCACCTCCGCCAGCGCCTTTGCCGGAACGAGGACCTGACGATCTGGTTCGACTACCTTCATCCCGGCGAAGTCGCGGAACGCGAGTCGGTACGAGTCCGTGGCGATGAGCCTGAGCCCGTTCTCCGTCGCGACCATCAGCACCCCTGTCAGCTGGGGGGCGCGCGAGTCGTCGACCAGAGCTGCCCGGACAACTTGACGAAGACCATCGGCAAAAACAGAGGCTGGGATCTCGATCCCTTGCTGCTCAGGCACGCCGAGACGGGTGATCTCAGCACCGAGGGCAACTCTCACGACGAACTCTGCCCGCCCCGAGGAAAAGCGCACCTCTTCGTCGCCAGCGACGACAGACACCGCGCCAGGATCGAAGGACCGCACGATGTCGACGACCAGGCGAGACGGCACGAGCACCGAACCATCAGACTCGCCTGAGACCTCGCAACGAGCTTCTATCACGAGATCGGGATCCGATCCGCACACCTCGAGGTGCTTTCCGCGTAAGACAAGCCGTAGCCCGGTCACGCCAAAGCTGGGGCCAGAACGGGCGCTCGTCGCCCTCGACGCGGTTACGAGGGTCTCCAGAAGCGTGTCTCGATCGGAACGGAACTTCACGGAATGCTCTACTCCTTCCTAATTAGAGAAAAAAGACAACAGGAGTAGTAGGTCCTGGGGATTGTTGATAACCCAGGCTTCATCCTGTTCGGGAGGGTCGTGCCCTCAAGGCGGTTATCCTCTGATCGCACAGCCTGTCGCCCACGGCCGGTGACGCCTGGGGACGGACAAGAGGCTCATCCCCGGACGACAAGGACGTTATCCACAGATCATAAACCGTTCTTGATCTGGGCGCTGAGCTCTGTGACCTGGTCATACACCTGGCGGCGTTCTTTCATGAGCCCAGAGATCTTCTCAACGGCGTGAATCACAGTGGTGTGATCCCGGTCCCCGAATTCCCTGCCGATGGCGGGATAGCTGAAGTCGGTGAGCTCACGGAACAGGTACATCGCGATCTGGCGCGCGATCACGAGGGGACGTCGCCGACTGGGACCGATGAGCTCGTCGACGCTGAAGCCGAAATGTCGGGCACTGATCTCGATGATCTGCCGGGAAGTGATCTGCCGGGGCTGATTGGAAGCCACGAAATCCGCCAGGACTGATTCGGCAAGGTCGCGGGTCAACAGCTGACGATTCAGACTGGCGTAGGCGGTCACGCGGATGAGCGCGCCCTCGAGCTCCCGGATGTTCTCCTTGACCTTGGTGGCGATGAAGTCGAGCACGTCGTCACCGACGACCGCGTGCTCATGTTCGGCCTTGGTACGCAAGATGGCGATACGGGTCTCGAGCTCAGGGGGTTGGATATCGGTTGTCAAGCCTGACAACAGCCGACTGCGGAGCCTGTCCTCCAGGGTCGCGATCGCCCGAGGTGCGCGGTCGGAGGTGAGCACGATCTGCTTGGAGGAGCCGTACAGCGAGTTGAACGTGTGAAAGAGCTCCTCTTGCAGCGACTCCTTCTTGTCCATGAACTGCACGTCGTCGATAAGCAACAGGTCGCATTCCCGATAGCGCCTGCGGAAGGCGCCCATGTCGTCCTTGGCACGAAGCGTCTCGACGAACTCGTTCATGAACGTCTCGGTCGAGACGTAACGGACGCGCATGCGCGAGAAATTCTCGTGCACGTAGTTGCCTACAGCTTGCAGGAGGTGCGTTTTTCCGAGCCCGGCGGCGCCGTAGACGAACAAGGGGTTGTACGAGCGTGCAGGCGCCTCTGCCACCGACAAGGCAGCGGCGTGAGCGAAGCGGTTGGAAGGTCCGGTGACGAAGGTCTCGAAGGTGTACTTCGGGTTGAGCGGGACGTCGTCGGCGCCCGGGGTGTCCTTGGCTCTTGCCGGCGCGGGCTTGCCATTGCGCGCGACGACGTTCAAAGCCGGCGCCCCGTAGTCGCTGCGCCGGGCTTCTTCGCCCTTCGGCGCGAGCTCCTCCGGTCCAGGGTCGTCTATATGCACGTCAAAGCGAAATTGGACCTCTTTGCCGGAGCTGTCGAGGAGGGCATCGTGGACGAGGCTGTGAAACCTCCCCTCGAGGCGGTCGCGGACCACCCCGCTCGGCACCGCGAGTACCAAGGTCCCGTTCGCGACCGCGACGGGACGTATCGGCGAGAACCAGGCCCGCCATGTTGCCTCGGACACCTGCGAGCGCAGGGCGTCCGAACAGTCATTCCACAGTTGCTGTGCTTCTGTCACCAGCTCGAGACCCTCCGGTCGAGAAGTTCTCCACACCAGCATCCACAGGTGTGGACGGCGGGGCGAGCTCGCAGGGTGTGTGGGAATCGTACAGCGCCGGCGCGGCGCTTGCCTCAGGGCAACCGGTGGCTCCGAGACGGATCGTGCGCTAAATTATTCGGGCCGGTCCCTGCCGTCTGGTGGACCCGTGTTTTCGCGCGCCAGATGCAGAGGTGGATCTTGGCGGTCGATTACACCTGCTTCACCGGCCCATGCCGCGTCGGGAGTCACCCCAGACGTGCGTCACCGGTACGAACGAAACGAGGCTGAGATGAAGCAGACCTTTCAACCAAACACCCGCAAGAGGGCGAGAAGGCACGGCTTTCGCCATCGAATGTCGACGCGCGCCGGTCGCGCGGTCCTAAAAGCACGTCGCCGCCGCGGGCGGGCTCGGCTGTCGGCTTGAGCCACGTTGCGACACCGTCTCGACTCCCGACGACAATAGGCATTGTGCGGCCGGTTCTTGGCAGACGAGCTCAGCGTCCACGTCCTTGCCCGGTACGGGGTCGCAGGGCGTTTGCCCAGCTGAGACGTTCGAGGCGACGCGCTTGGTCGGGACCAGTGCGGGTACAGTTCTTACCTGCACAAGAGAGCGATGAGGTTCGGCGATTCGCTTTCGTCGTGCCACGGAAGGTGGGGACCGCAGTCGAGCGCAATCGTTTCCGTCGCCGCTTACGGGCGGTAGTGGCCGAGGCGACGGCGTCGCTTCCTGCGGGGGCCTACCTCGTGGGCATTGACCAGGGAGTTCGTGATTTCCCGTTTCAGGAGTTGAGGACAAGGGTGATCGAAGCGATGCAGCGGGCAAGCCAAGTGGCCGCCCGATGACGTCCGTCCCGACTGCGCCCACGCCGGTCGCAAGGGCATTGCTCGCGATGTTGCGCGCTTACCAGGCACTGCGAGCCGGCCGGCCGTCACCCTGCCACTTTGTCCCCTCATGCTCGTCTTACGCCATGGAGGCCATCGAGCTGCACGGGTCGCTGCGGGGAACCTGGCTGGCGATGAGACGCGTCGCTCGGTGCCGCCCGTTCGGCAGCCGGGGCTTCGACCCGGTCCCGAGCTGAGGCCCGAGATGTTGTTTGCGGCTGCCACCCATACCGCCAAGGCGGGCACTTCCGTCATCGGCACGATCCTGCACCCGATCTTTGTCCTCATCGGGTATGTCCTCGCCTTCTTCTACGGGTTGATCCCGAACTACGCCGTCGCGATCGCGCTCTTGACGGTGACGGTGATGATCGTCGTCTTCCCCCTCACGCGCGCCAGCGCCCGTTCGATGATGCGGATGCAGCTGCTGGCGCCGGAGATGAAGAAGATCCAGAACCGCTACAAGCCCAAGCCGGGGATGCCGACTGCAGAGCGTCAAGAGCTGCGCCAGAAGATGAACGAGGAGGTGATGGCGCTTTATCGCGAGAACGGCGTCAACCCGACGGGCGGCTGCCTGCCCATGTTCCTTCAGTTCCCGGTCCTGATCGTCCTCTACGACGTCGTCCGGGGCCTGTCGAAGACGGCCGACGTGCTCAACTCCAAGGGCCAGAAGATCATTTCTCACGGCGTGGTGCGTACGGTGGCGACGCCGCAGAACATCCCCAAGACGAGCCGGATGTACCGCGACCTCATAAGGGCTCACGGCGAGATGCACGTTCTCGGCATCAACCTCGCCGACTCGGTCCGCACCCATCAGCCTCATCTCGTGGACGTCATCCCTTACGCGTTACTTGTGCTCATCGCGGTGGGCCTCCAGTACGTCTCGATCTGGCAGGTGACCAACCGCAACCCGGCGGCCTCGCAAGCGAACCAGCAGATGCAGCAGATGCAGAAGTACATGCCGCTCATCTTCCTCGTGCTCTACATCGCGCTTCCTGCCGGGGTCGGGGTCTATTTCATCGTCTCGAGCTTGTTCCGCGTCGGGCAGCAGGAATGGATGTACAAGCACGACCCGACGATCGTCGCGGCCATCCGCGAGCTCAGTTCTCGAAAGCACGCGGAGCTCGCCACCGCTACGGGCCCTGGCGCCACTGCTGCAGGCAAGAGCGCGGCCGCGGCCCCAGAGGGCACCGCCGGCAAGGGCTTCCTTGCCCGCATGCGCGAGGCGGCAACGGCTGGCGGTTCGGCCGAGCCAGGCACCGAGCCGGCAAGACCGGCGCCCCGGCAGAGAACCGCAGCAACGGGCGGGCCCAGGCACGGCACGACGAATGGCGCGAAGCCTGCGGCGAATCAGAATGGCTCGAGGAACGGGTCTCGTGCCCGGAAGCCGGCCCAACGGCCCTCCGGGTCCGGGGGCTCTGGTGGCGGGACGAAGTCGCAGCCCCGCTCCAGGGACAAGCGCCCGCGGAGGGGCCGATAGTCCGTGGAATGGGTCGAGACGGTTGGGAGGACGGTCGAGGAAGCCGTGGAGGCGGCGCTCGAGCAGCTTGGCGTAGCCGAGAAGGACGCCGAGATTGTCGTCGTGGAAGAGCCGAGATCCGGAATGTTCGGCCTGAGGCGAAGCAGTGCCCGGATCAGGGCCCGGGTGCGCCCGATTCAACCCCGTGCGAAAAGACCCTCGCACCGGCCCCGGACTGCTGTGGGCGGGGCCGAGCGTGGGCACCGTCGCCAAGCTCAAACGGGTCGCTCCGAAAGTGCCACCACCAAGCCGACCGAGAAATCCGAGGGGGAGGAACGCCGCGGGAGAGGGGCTGGCGGGTCTGCAGGCACCTCGCGCGCCCAGGGCCGTCAAGCTCAAGGAACGGCTCAAAATGGTTCACGGACCTCTCGTGGTCGGGCCGTGAAGGAACCCGGGGACGCAACGGATACAGGTGCCGATGCCTCCGGGAGCTCACCCACGGGCGGCCGGCGACGTGCACGGGGCCGGGGACGAGGGGGTCGCGACCGGCTCTCTAACAACTCGGAGTCGACGGCAGAGAAGACTTCGAGTGGCGCTGGTCGCGGGAGTGGATCACCTAAGGAGGCGGAAATGAGCATCGAGACCCAGCAACAGCTCGCGTGTGACTTCGTCAAAGAGGTCGTCGCACGCTTCGGGATCGACGCAACCACAAGCGCGCGCCGGACCGAAGACGGCGACATCTACATAAGTGTGGACGGTAGCAACCTTGGGCTGCTGGTAGGCCCCAAGGGCGCGACGGTGGAGGCCCTGCAGGAGCTGACACGCACGGTGGTGCAGAGGCACACCGACGAGCACACGAGCAGGATCGTCGTCGATGTCGGCGGCTACCGCGAGCGCAGGGCCGCAGCCTTGCGCCAGTTCGTCCTCGAAGCCGCCGGTGACGTCTTGCGCACCGGGGTGCCCGAGGCGCTCGAGCCGATGTCACCGTCGGACCGCAAGGTGGTCCATGACACCGTCAACGAGCTCGAGGGCTTGGAGACGATCTCGGAGGGCATAGAGCCGCGCCGCTACGTCGTGATCCGCCCGCCCTCCGCATCTGCAGCCAGCCAAGGCGCGCAAGCAGTTGACTCGGCAGAGGAACCCGAGGACTACTCGAGCGAGCCTGCAGATCTGGGCTGAACATCAACAGGCGTCTCAGAACTCGCCCTCTGTGGGGCGGGGGACCGGAAACATGACCGAGCTCGGAGTCGACCGCTCCCGCCTCGTGGCCGTGCTGCTGGAAGCCCAACGGAGGTTCCTGGTCGGCAGCCTGCCCATAGAGACGCAGATCGCTCATTCGGAGGTCTTCCTCCGCGCGTTGTTGCTCGAGGCTGTGAACGGTCCAGTTCTCGAGCTCGGATCAGGTGGTGGACTGCCCGGCCTCGTGCTCGCCGCCGAGGATCGGGACCTGCGACTCGTGATGGTCGACTCCAGCCGCCGCTCGGTCGACTTCCTGTCCTGGGCTGTCGAGGAGCTCGAGGTTGGGCCACGGGTGGAGATCGTCAGGGCGAGGGCGGAAGAGATCGGGCGCGAGGGACGATATCGGGGAAGCTTTACGGCGGTGGTCGCGAGGAGCTTCGGACCACCTGCCGTGACGGCCGAGTGCGCGGCGCCGTTTCTCCAGGTCGGCGGCCGATTGATCGTTTCTGAGCCCCCGGGGGGGAGTTCTCGTGCCGGTGCGCGCAAAGCGAGCACTCGCCTGGCGGCGGATGGTTGGCCGACCACGGGGCCTTTACCAGAGGCCGGTCGTTGGCCGGCAGAGGGATGTGCCGAGGTCGGTCTGGCACCGGAGCTCGCCTTGCGCGACCCGTTCGGGCTCGCCGTGCTCAGACAGGCCGCCCCTTGCCCGGATCGATATCCCCGCCGGCCAGGGATCCCAGGGAAACGGCCGCTGTTTTCTTGAGGCAACCCTCGGGCTCCACGCCTCGATAGTCTGTGGCGATGTCAGCAGCAAGTTTCGAGCTCGTCTGTGAGATCGAGCCTTCCACTCGGCCGGACCTCAAGCACGTGAGGCACCAGATCGGCGTGCTGAGTTCGATTGCGGGCTCGTTCCTCATACCGGACAATCACATCGGCAGGGCGACTGTCTCGAGTATCGCGGTCGCTCATGAGGTGGAGCAGATGGGCGGTCGGTCGATCGCCTGTTTGAACGCCCGGGACCGTAATCTGCTCGGTTTCCAACGTGACCTGCTGACGGCGGAAGCCTATGGAGTGGACCAGTTCCTCTTGGTACGTGGTGACGAGCCGCGTGTCGGAGGCCGTACGAGCGAGCTTACGGTCCAGACAATGTTGCGTGAGGCCAGGGCCTTCGATCTGACGACCGGGCTCATGAGATCCCGCAGGTTGCGCCTGGGTGCCGTCGCGAACCTTGGCCCGCTTCCTGCATGGAAAAGGGAAGCCGACTTCTTGTTCCTGCAGGTTGGCTTCTCACTCGAGCCGCTGCTGCGCTGGCAGGAGCGAGAGCAACCCGAGAACGCCATCTATGCCGGCGTCATCGTTCTGGCCAGCAGCGCGATGGCGCGTAACTTGGCGAAGACGATCCCTGCCATAGACATCCCGACCCAGCTCGTCGAAAAGGTGGACCGCGACCCGAAAGCCGGAATCGAGGCCGCTTGCGAACTGCTCTTGGCCATCCGAGACAGCCAAGTCTTTCACGGCGTGCACTTGATCCCCGTGTCCTGCTATCGCCTGGTCGCCGCCCAGCTGGAGCAGCTGCTGGACAAATCGTGACTGGTCGTCTTGCCGAGCGGGACTGTTCCGTCTTCAGAGGTTCGGCGATGGCGCGCGCGTTATGCTCGCCTTGAAGCCGCCTGACACCGACGAGACCTCCAGTCGTTCGGGTCGCAGGTGTTTCACGTGGAACACTCCCCTCGAACCGAAGGTGTGATGAACGACGAAGAGGATGACGACCGAGATCAACCAGTCGAGCGTGAACGTCCGGTGATGGGCATGGTGTCAGGGTCGGAGGATCCGGGAGCACCTGATGAGATCCACGAGGGCGCGGAGTCACCCGCTGAAGGCCGGGTGCGGCCACTGCCCAGGGTGATCGCAGTCGCCAACCAAAAAGGAGGCGTCGGCAAGACGACGACCACGGTCAATCTCGGTGCCTCCCTCGCCGACCTCGGGTACCGAGTGTTGATCGTGGATCTCGATCCTCAGGGCAACGCCACGACCGGTCTCGGGATCGAGGCGAGGAATTTCGATTTCTCGATGTACGACGTCCTTCTCCGCGACGTCCCGCTCGAGGACTGCGTAGAACCGACGAGCATAAAGAACTTGTTCCTCGCCCCGGCAACCATCGACCTGGCCGGAGCAGAGATCGAGCTGGTCTCCGCCTTCAGCCGAGAGCTCCGCCTGAAACGAGTCATTGCTCCGATAAGGGAGGACTTCAGCTACGTCCTCATTGACTGCCCGCCTTCCCTGGGCTTGATCACGGTCAATGCCCTGGCGGCGGCGAGCGAGGTGCTCGTGCCGATCCAATGCGAGTACTACGCCCTGGAGGGTCTGGGCCAGCTGCTCAGGAACGTCGAGCTGGTGCGGGCCAACCTCAACCCTGAGCTCGAGGTGTCGGCCATGGTTTTGACCATGTACGACTCGCGGACGAGATTGGCCGACCATGTCATAGCGGAGGTACGCACGCACTTCGGAGCTGCCGTCTGCAAGAACGTCATTCCGCGAACGGTCCGCATTTCCGAGTCGCCCTCGTTCGGCGAGCCGATCACCGTGCATGCTCCGGCCTCGAGGGGCGCCATCGCCTACCGAGAGCTCGCGAAGGAGGTCAGCGGTGGTCCGGCGTAGCGGATTGGGCAAGGGATTGGGGGCGCTCATCCCGTCGACATCGGCGACCTCTACCGGGTCCATGCTTCGGGAAGTCCCGCTCACCCGCATCCGGCCGAACCCGTTCCAGCCTCGCAACCAGTTCGGTGAGCAAGGCCTGTCTGCGCTCGTTGACTCGATCAAGGCCGTCGGCATCCTCCAACCTGTGCTCGTACGAGAAGTCGGGCCCGAAGACTACGAACTGATCGCCGGCGAGCGTCGCTGCCGGGCCGCCCGGCGGGCAGGCCTTCAGTCGATCCCGGCCCTGGTCCACCAAGCCGACGACGCCATGAGCCTCGAAGAGGCTCTCGTGGAGAACCTGCACCGCGAAGACCTCAACCCTCTCGACGAGGCGGGCGCCTACCAACAGTTGATCGAGGAGTTCAACCTGACCCACGAGGAGGTAGCTCGCAGGGTGGGCCGATCCCGGGCTGCGATCACAAATGCGCTACGGCTTTTCCAATTGCCGCCGACGGTCCAGCGGTACGTGCGCGACGGTCAGCTCAGCGCAGGACACGCCCGAACCTTGCTGACCACACCGGACCGGATCCTGCAAGAGCGGCTCGCCGGTGAGGCGATCCACGGTGGCCTTTCCGTCCGAGCACTAGAAGAGCTGGTCCGCCAGGCTATGCGCGAGGAACAGGCCGAAGAGGCCCCCGACGGGGTCGAGAGCCGGAACGGTGCACCCGATGACGATGAAGCCGCAGGGCCCGGGCTTGCGACACCGCGGCCCGGGCACTCGCTTCGACCGCCGGGCGTGCATGACCTCGAGGAGCTCTTGGAGGAAAGACTGAACACTCGGGTCAAGGTCGATATGGGCGGGAAACGGGGCAAACTTGTGATCGAGTTCGCCACCTTGGACGATCTAGAACGCATTTACCGCGTCATCATCGGAGAGACCTTTACCTGAGATCGAAGTTTCTCGCTCAAGATGCCCTCAATCTGCCCTTTTCCACAAGATGTGAAAATGATCACAAGCCGTCCTCGTCTCAGCTCCTGAGCATTATCCCTGTTCAGGGGCCATTTATACACCGATCTCTCATTTTAAGTTTACTTTGGCGTTACCCTCTCGACCTCTACTGTTGGTCCAAGTTGATCCACAACCTGTGCATGAGGTTGTGGACACTTCACTCCCGACTCATCCCGAGCCAGCGTTCGAGAGCCTCCTGAACTGCCTCTCCGAGCTGCGAAGTCTTCATCGCCACTTGACGAGGCGACCCGAGCTCGAGCACCACCGCCGGCATGGCCGTTCGCCGTAGGATCACTTCTGCCATCCCGTGCGCGCCAGCGTTGTCGAGACCGAGCCGTGCGGCTGCCGTGTCCACAAGCAGCTCGGCGAGCTGGCGACTGGCCATCGACTCGTAGCGAAAGCCCCGGTAGAAGTAGGTCGTGGCGTAAGCGTGGCTCGGCTCGAGCCGAAGGCCGACATAGCAGTCAACTTTCGCTGTGTTCGCCGCAAGCGCCTGGGCGAGCGGATCGGGGTCGTGCAGCTCAAGAGAACGGGCCCCCGCCAGGATGAGCGTACGGCAAACGGCGGCGACACCGGTCGCAAAGCCACCTTCTTCGCCGACGGCGATCTGCTTGCAGGTGAGCGTGGCAGCCGCAGCCACCTTGAGCTGCTCCCTCAAGGGCGTCACGAGATCTGCGCCGCCCCGGACAGGGGCGACACGGGTGAGCTCAGCGAGCGTCAGCGGACCGCAGATGCCGTCTGTCACAAGGCCGACGTTTCGCTGGAACTCGGCCAGCGCCAGATGGGTGCCTTCGCCGAAGATGCCATCGACGCCGCCCGGATCGAACCCGAGCCCGCTCAGCCTGCGCTGCACCTCGGCGACGTCGTCCCCGTGCAGCATCGGGATGCGGCGGTACAGGAGCCGGTCGCCCAAGTGAAAGCCGGCCTCGACGAGGCTCGACCACGTCTCGCGGTCGCAAACGCCGTCATTGTGAAGACCGCGCTGGGACTGGAACTCCTGCACCGCAAGCGCGGTCCCGGCGCCGTAAACGCCCGGGCTGTCAAGACCGTGCTCGAAGCCGAGCCGCCGGAGCCGTTCTTGCAGGTCGGCCACTGGTTCGCCGGCGTTGCCCTCACGAAGTGGGAGGAGATCTGCTTGAGGCGTCACGGGCCGTGCGCGGCTCATTGCCACGAGCCCGGCAGCCGTTCGATCATCTCGCACATGGTAGGAGACGACGGGCACTGCCCGGTAGCGCCCGGCCTACGGGTCTTTGCCCGGTTGTCGGCCGTCTGTTTAAAGAAAGGGCTCGAACTCCGACAGGATCTGGGTCTTGCTCCTCGCTCCCACGATGCGGGCTTGGGCCTCGCCGTTCGTGAACAACAGCAGCGTCGGGATACTCATCACCTGGAACCGCTGCGCGGTGCGGGGATTGTCGTCGACATTCAGCTTGGCCACCTTGAGCTTGCCGCTGCGCGCGTTGGCGATCTCGTCGAGAATGGGGGCCACCATCTTGCAAGGGCCGCACCATTCGGCCCAGAAGTCGACCACTACCGGGATGTCCGAGAGGCCGACCGCTTCGTCGAAGGTGTCGTCGCTGACGGTGATGACGTCGTTCATTCCATTCTCCTTGCAGTCAACTCTCGGTGAGCGACGACAGGTGTCGCTCTGCGTCGATCGCGGCCATGCACCCGGAGCCGGCGGCCGTGACGGCTTGCCGGTAAACATGGTCTTGGACGTCGCCACAAGCGAACACGCCCGGCACGTTGGTCCTTGTCCCTTCGCGGGTGACGAGATAACCGGCCTCGTCCATCTCGAGCTGCCCGGCGAACAGCTCCGTGCTCGGGGCGTGCCCGATGGCGACGAAGACGCCGTCGGCGGCGAGCTCCGACTCCTCGCCCGTGTTGACATCACGCACCCGCACCCCGGTGACCCGGTCGCCACCGAGGACATCTGTCACCACCGAGTCCCAGCGAAACGTGATCTTCTCGTTCGTGAACGCCCGATCCTGCATGATCTTGGAGGCGCGCAGCTCCTTGCGACGGTGCACGATGGTCACCGAGTCACCGAATTTCGTCAGGAAAAGGGCTTCTTCGAGGGCGGAGTCACCGCCGCCTACGACGACGATCTGCTTGCCGCGGAAGAAGAACCCGTCGCAGGTCGCACACGTGGAGACTCCATAGCCGAGCAGGCGGGCTTCGTTCTCGAGCCCGAGCATGAGCGAGCGGGCGCCTGTGGCGATGATGAGAGTTCTCGTCCTCAGCGTCGGCTCAGGCGCAGCGGGATCACCGATCCACACGGCGATCGGCACCGACTCCAGGTCGACCCTCGACGCCCTCTCGGTCAGGATCTCGGCGCCGAATCGTTCGGCCTGGGCCCGCATCGAGACCATCAGCTCGGGACCCAGCACCCCGTGGGTGAAGCCCGGGAAGTTCTCCACCTCCGTCGTCAACATGAGCTGACCGCCCGGTTGGTCGCTGGAGGACGAGGGCTCACCTTCGAGGACGAGGGGATGCAGCTCGGCACGTCCTGCATAGATGGCGGCCGTGAGGCCTGCGGGCCCCGAGCCGAGGATCACCACGTCGCGTGTCGCGCCGGACTCCATTTGTGTCGCTTTCTCTTCGTGCCCGGCCGGTTAGGTCCGGCCGTGGCGCATCCTGGAGATAAACGTCCCGGTGAGCACGAAGATTCCACCCATCAACAGGTAGCTCGCCCACACCCTTTGGTCGAAGACCTCGTTGTCCAAGAGGCGCACGAGGCCGATGGCGAGCGCCACGACGACGAAGACGACGACGAAGATGGCCAGCGTGCCGAAGATGGCCGCGCTGACGAAGGTCTGCACTGGCCGGACGGTGTGGTCGCGAATGAGCTCGACGACTTGCCCGAGCTTCTCGGTGAGCTGCGCAGCCCAGTCGTCTCGGGGGGTCTGCTCAGAAGACATGCTCGATAGGTTAGCGGGCCGTGGTTTGCGCGAGCCGGTAGCAGATGCCGATGCATCTCGGCCCGGCGTGGGTCCCGATGACGGGGCCGAGGTAGTTGATGAGGATCGCGTCTCGGGGGTAGACGTCCTCGATCATGTCGAGGAAGGCCTCGAGGTCCGGAGCTGCCGCGTGGACGACGGCGAGTCCTTCCAGCTCACCGGCGTTTCTCAGCTTGTTGGCCAGGTACTCGAGCGAACCGGCACGCGTCCTCTGGCGTGACTCGGCCACGGCGACACCGTCTCGGATCTCGACGATCGGCTTGATCGACAAGATCGAACCCACGAGGGCCCTTGCCGTCCCGATGCGACCACCCTTGCGGACGTTGTCCATGGTGTCGAGGGCCCCGAAGACGCGGATTTTCGGGACGGCCGCCCTGGCGGCGGCCTCAGCCTCACCGAGATCGCCCGTGGCGGCCGCGACCTGGGCAGCTTCGAGCACGACCATCCCCTGGCCCAAGGTCACGGTACGGGTGTCGATGACGCGCACCTCGAGCCGCTCACGCACTTCATCCGCGCCGGCGCACGCGGCTTGGTAGGTCGAGGAGAGCTGGGACGACAAGGTGAGGCATACCACTCCGCTGCAGTCGTCGTCGGCGGCCCGGGTGAAGCTCTCCGCGAAAGCGCCCGGCGACGGCGCCGAGGTCTCGGGCAAAGCGTCTGTCATGGCACAGCGCCGCCAGAACTCGGCGGGGTCGATCAGGCGCATCTCGTCGGGTCCCCACTTTCCGAGCCGGACGTCGAGGGGAACGATCCTGATGTCGTGCTGCGCGGCGAGGCTCGCCGGAAGATCAGCCGCGCTATCGGTTACGACTCTTATTCCTGCCATCAGCTCTTGTTCCTGCCATCAGCACCGTCCCCGAGTCTCGAGCGCCGTCGCCTCGAAGTCTGCCAGCCCACAAGGCTGCCGGCGAGTCCGGCAGCCAAGCCGTAGGAGACGACGCCGGCGAGAACGGCGGTGACAACGCGCTCGAAGAGACCGAGGCCCTGGTCAGATCCGACACCTGCGAGGACAAGAGCAACGACGAAGGCCATTACGAGCGAGCAGATCACCGTGCGGGCCACGTAGCGGCCCACGACGAAGCCACCGAGGCCACCTACCCGGGCCCGGAGGACGAAAAGCGCCGCCACCGCCGCGACCGAGTAGGCGATCGCCAGGGAAAGGGCCAGCCCCTTTCCTCCGAGCGTGCTGCGCAAAGAGAAGGCGAGCAGGATGTTCAAGCCGTTCTCGAGCAAGTAGAGGAAAAAGGGCGTTCGCGTGTCCCGCATCGACTGGAAGGCGAGGATGGCGAGTAGGTAAACGCAGAACCCGGGCAAACCGAGGGCAAGGAGCTCGAGCATCGTCGCGGTGAGGTGTGCCCCGCTCGAGTGGTGCGCGGTCCCGGCCCCGAATGAGATGAGCGAGATCGCCGGCCGGGCGAGGAGCAGGTACCCGACGGCAGCCGGGATGACACCAGCCAGGGTGCGGCGGAGGCCGAGACCGAACTGATCGGCGAAGCCCTTCTTGTCGCCTTTGGTGAAGCGCGAGGCGAGCACCGGCGCGATCGTGGTCATGACCGAGACGGCGACGATGCCGAACGGCAGCTGAAAGAACGTCGAGGCGTACGTGTAGGCGGTGAGTGTCGCCGCGCCGATGCTCACCGCGATCGCGGACACGACAAAGACCGCTATTTGATTGGCGATCACGAACCCGAAGGTCCAGCCGGAGAGGTTGATGATCTCGCGCACGGCGGGGTCGTCGGGTCGCCATCGGGGACGCACCCGCAAGCCGCAGGACAACAAGCTTGGAACGAGGGCCACAGCCTGGACGACCACGCCGAGTGTCGTGCCGATGCCGAGCAGCAGCAAGAGCCGGTGGTCACGGCTGACCTGGACGAGGCTGTGAGTATGGCCTATGTCGGCGAAAGCGAGGAGAATGCCGATGGCGACCACGTTGTTGAGGATCGGGGTGAAGGCCGGGGCGGAGAAGCGACGGGCAGTGTTCAACACAGCTGTCATGAGGCTGATCGCACCGTAGGCAAGCAGCTGGGGAGCGAAGAGGCGGAGGAGGAACGTGGCTACCTGGCGCTCGGTGACGATCCCCGACCCGTGGCTGCCGACCGTGTAAAGGTCGATGATGTAAGGAGCAGCCAGGAAGAACACGACAGTTGCGGCGAGGAGAACACCCGAAGCCAGGGTCAGCACGGCCGAGATCGATTCGACGGCTTCTTCCTTCGAGCGCGTCGCGAGGCGTGAGACGAACACCGGGACGAAGGTGGCCGTGAGGATCCCGCCGAGCACGAGGTCGTGCACGATGTTCGGCGTGTTGTTGGCGAGGTTGAACGAGTCGGAAAGGCTCGAGTAGCCGAGGGCGTAGATGGCGACGAGGATGCGCAACAACCCTGTGACGCGCGATAAGAGCGTGCCTGCCGCCACATAGGCGGTCGCAGTGCCGAGGCCCGGTCGGGAGCGCCCCGCACGGGTGCCACCGTTCGCTATCGGTTGACCGGGACCACCGACGGTTGGGCCCGCCCCCGAGGCCCTGCTCAGTCCGGCAGGTGCGGGTATCCCGGGGAGCGTGCGCGGCAGGCGCCCTCTGTAGATGGTCCGACGGTCACCAAACCCATGGGCGCGGTGCGTTCTGCGCCTCACGAGGCGCGTTCCTGTACCGCTTCTGAACTCTGTTGCGGCAGTTGGCCCGACACATGCTTGGCGCGACGCCGGTGGCGACGCGACGCGGAGCGGAACCACCAGAGAAAGAGGAAGCCCACGGCACCGATCGTGAGGGCGATCGCGACGTTCGAGATCGCCGTGGAACGGATCGTCAGCTCGACGCGTGCCAGCTGGAGATGTCCGACTGGTGACAAAAGTTGCAACTGCATGCTCGAATCTCCTGAGGTGCGCGTGTGCACGCGGACGATGAGGCTTGTCGTCCCGCGCTTTAGCACGACGGCGATCTCGGGCGACGAGGACAGGTCCTGGCCCGAGACGACCAAGATGGCGTGAATCGGCGTCCTGGAGCTGGAGGTGATCGCGATCGGGAACCTCGCCGAGGCCGAGGTTACCGTCACGGTCCGACCGGCGGGCAGGCCCAGCTGTGAGCCAAGCCTGAGCATCGTGACGCGCGGCGCCGACAGGTACGCCTGGCGGAGGCTCGGAGAGAGCCCCGTCGTCTCAGCGAGCAGCATGGCGTCCTCGAGACCGTGGATCATCCCGGCACCGGTCGGGATGATCGAGGACAATTCGGCGAGCTGGGTACGTGCTGCTTGCAGCTGGCCCGAGGTGACCGATCCGCCGCTTGCGAGGGCCGGGCTCGCGAGCGCGCGGACAGCAGCTGAGCAACCGTTTACGACGACAGGCGGCAGCTGGCAATTCCCACGCCTGACGGTTGAGAAGAGCCGCCGGAGCGGCAAGGTGGTGACGATGGGGCTCGACTTGAGCCCCCGGAGCACGTCGCTGAGGAACTCAGGCTGGGGTACCCACGAGTTGGGAGCGACGAGGGCCACTCCTCTCGCCATCGGGTAGTCCGGCGAGTCGAAGTAGATCTCGGCCAGGTCAGCGAGCAATTGCTGGGCTCGCAGCGCCGGGCTCCCGGCTCCGGTGAGGTGCGCCGCGAGTCCCGGGTCGGCTTGCAGGCCCTCGACGATGGACCCAGGTATGAAAAACGGTGCCGAAAGCGTGTACGGCCACTGCACCACCGACGGTTGACGGGTCGTGGCCGACTCGAGGTTGGACTGGAGGACCACGATGTAGCCGATGCCGTCGGCGGCAAGAGCCGCGAGGCCACCCGGGCCGACCGGCGTTGTCGCGACGAAGATGTGTGAAGCACCGAAGGTGTGGAGCACTTTTTCGAACACGGCGTTGCCGTCCTCGATCTGGCTTGCCAGCTCGCGCTCGAGGCCGGCCCGCACGAGCTGAGTCGGGTCGATGTCGCTGAAGGGGCCGCCGATGAGACTGTCGTGGCCCCCGTAGGCGACTTTGGTCACGAGCTTCAGGAGTTTCTTGTTCCCGGCGAGCGCCAGCAGCGTCTGGCCGTAGAGGTCAACGGACAGCGGTACCGACGAGCTCGTCTCTGCGCGGGCGATGGTCTCGACCGCGGCGAGGGTGGCGGCGGGCACCGACGGGCTCCCGGTCGCGGAGAGCGCGACCGAGGCCCCGACCGGCAGGACGAAGGAGAAACGGAGGCGCTTTTGCGACGCAACCGTCGAGGGGACGACCACGACGTAGGTCGTGAAGGAGTCGATCGTGACCGGCTGCCGGCTCAGCACGTCGACGAGGGACACCTGGAGGGGGTAGACACCGCCGCAACCTCCGTACCGCGGCGGGCAAGGGAGGTGGAAGACACTCTCCGCAGGCACGTTTGCGGGTACTCGATCGGAGAGCTCGGAGGCTGCGACGTAGAACCTCAATGAGCCGCGGGCCTGGCGGATCGAGCGCAGTGAGAACGTCTTGACGGCGAGCTGGTTCAGCCCGGCCAACTGCCCTGTGAGCGTCGCATCGAATTCGTCACGGCTCGTAAGCGCCGACTGGTCGGGCTCGGTGTAGAGCGCCACGGTGACGAGGAGATCTTTGACGGCGACCGGCGAACGCACGCTCAGACCGAGCCGGACGGGGACGTTCGAACTCTGCACCCAGGCGTTCTGCGACGTCAGGGTGATGACCCCGTGAGGGATCCTCTGAGCACCGGCAGGCCCCGTCGGACCGACGGGGCCCGTCGCGAGCAGCACGGCAAGAACTACGAGCCCAGAACGCGCCGCGAGGCGCGCGACCGGCTTCAACACCGATCGGGCATCGCTGACCCATGAGGCGGACGGCAACGGCGGACTTGTCCTCCGATCGGACACGCGAGACGCAGCGAGCCTATCGGCGCGCGGGGTACTCATACAGGTAGACCAAGCGTGCCCGAGCTTGCGGCACGCAATATCGCTGCCACGCATCAAGCGTGGGAGCGGTACGGTCGTGGAATGGTAGTGCTGCTGGGACGACACGATGAATTCGCAGCACATGCCACAGGAACATGGCACCCTGAGCGTGCCGAACGGCTGGCGGCCATCTTCTCCGGGGTGGAGAACTCCCCTGCCGCGGCGGTGACCGTGCCGTTCGAGCCACGTCGGGCAACACGAGCGGAGCTCGAGATCGTCCACGACCCTTCCTACATCGAGCGGATCGAGGAACACTGCCTGAGCGGCGGCGGGAATCTCGACCCGGACACCATCGCTGCTCCCGCCTCCTTCGACGCAGCCCTACGGGCGGCCGGCGCGGGACTCGACGCGGTGGAACGCCTCCGCAGAGGCGAGGGCGACAGCGCTTTTCTGGCGGTGAGGCCCCCTGGGCACCATGCCCTCGGGGCACGGGCCATGGGTTTCTGCTTGTTCAACAACGTCGCCGTCACCGCCGGGCTTATCGCCGCCCAGGGCGAGCGGGTCATGGTGCTCGACTGGGACGCCCACCACGGCAACGGGACCCAGGACATCTTCTACGAGCGCGCCGAGGTGCTTTACGTGTCGCTCCACCAGTTCCCCTTCTATCCGGGTACCGGGTCGCTGCGCGAGACAGGGGTTGGGGCGGGAAGGGGAGCCACTGTGAACCTGCCGTTTCCCGCGGGGACATCGGGGGACGCCTACCGCCTGGCCTTTGACGAGGTGGTCGTACCGCTGGCCGAGGAATTCGCCCCGAGCTGGCTGCTCATCTCGGCCGGCTTCGATGCGCACCGAGCCGATCCGCTGACCGATCTCGGTCTGAGTGCGGGCGACTTTGCAGATCTGACCTCGAGGGCGGTCCACTTGGTGCCGCGGGGACGGCTCGTGGCCTTCCTCGAGGGCGGCTACGACCTGAGATCGCTCGCTCGCAGCGTCGGTGCCTGCGTGGCTGCGCTCGGAGGGGTCGACTACCGTCCCGAGCCGGCCTCGCAGGGCGCGATAACCGAAGACGCTCGCGAGGTCATCGCCACGGCCGGTCGCTACCACCGGGCCGCGCTCTCGCGGTGAGCCGGGAACCAACATCTCCGAGCTTCGTCCCCGAGCGCCTCCGCCCGGTGCTCGAGGCGACGCGGCCGATCGCCGAGCGTTTCCAGGCAGCCGGCAAGCAGCTCTTCCTCGTCGGAGGCCCGGTGCGCGATGGCATTGCCGGGCGGCCTGGAGGTGGCGAACCGGGGCCGGACGCCGACATCGATCTCACCACGGACGCCACCCCGGAAGAGATCGAGGCGCTGGTCTCCGACCTTGCCGAGGCTTTGTGGAGCCAAGGCAAGAGGTTCGGGACCATCGGGCTCGTGCACGCGGGTCGCCGTTTCGAGATCACGACGCACCGGGCGGAGGCCTACGTGCCCGACTCCCGCAAGCCCGAGGTCCGTTTCGGCAACGACATCGAGACCGACCTGTCGCGGCGGGACTTCACCGTGAACGCCATGGCCTTGAGCCTGCCCGAGCTCGTACTCGTCGACCCGTTCGACGGGATCGCCGATCTTGCCGCTCGGCGGTTGCGCACCCCGCTCGATCCCGAGGTGTCCTTTTCGGACGACCCTCTGCGCATGCTCCGGGCCGCGCGCTTCATCGCCGGCTACGAGCTCAGGCCCGACGCTGCCCTCGTGACAGCCGTGGAGACGATGCGATCCCGCCTCGAGATCGTCTCCAAGGAGCGGATCCGCGACGAGCTGGACAAACTGCTCTTGTTGCCGGATCCGACCCAGGGCCTGTGGTTCCTCGTCCACACCGGGCTGGCTGAGGAGTTCCTGCCCGAGCTTCCTGCCCTCGCCCTCGAGCAGGACCCCATCCACCGGCACAAGGACGTCCTCGCCCACACGATCGCTGTCGTCGAGAAGACGAGCCCCGACAGGACGCTACGCTTGGCTGCGCTCTTCCACGACGTGGGCAAGCCCTTGACACGGTCTATGGGCCCCGGCGGGGTCCACTTCCACCACCACGACGTCGTCGGGGCGAAGATGGCGCGAAAGCGCATGACCGAGCTCCGCTACCCGACCGAGCTCATCGACGACGTCGAGCGGCTCGTGTTGCTCCACCTCCGTTTCCACACCTACAAGATGGGTTGGACCGACTCGGCGGTGCGCCGTTACGCGCACGACGCCGGCCCGCTGCTCGGCCGTCTGAACGAGCTGACCCGCTGCGACTGCACGACTCGCAACCAAGCCAAGGCACGCGATCTCGCCTTGCGCATGGACGAGCTCGAGCTGCGTCTCGCGGAGCTGCGCGAGCGGGAAGAGCTGGACTCCATCCGCCCCCAGCTCGACGGCGTCGCTGTCATGAAGCATCTCGGCATCCCGCCCGGGCGCGACGTAGGTGCCGCGCTCGAGTACCTGCTGCAGATCCGCCTCGATGAGGGCGTGCTCGACGAGGAGGAGATCCTGCGACGGCTCGATGACTGGTGGGCGGAGAGGTCCCGGCCGGCGGGTTAGCGGAGCGGTCGGGGGTTAGCGGAGCGGTCGGGGCGCCTTGCCCCCGGCATCTCGTGGTTCCCGCGAACTCCTCGACCATCCGATAGGGGCCTCGTCGTCGTGGAAGGGCACCGGTGGCGACTTCATGAAGTAGGCGCAGGGCGCTATCAACGGTCCGGCGAGGCCACGGTCGAGGCCGATCTTGGCGCACCGCAGGACGTCGATGATGGCTCCGGCCGAGTTCAGGGCCTCTGGCGGTCGAGCTCCTGCTGCTCGTACCTGCGACATTCGTGTTCTGGCTGCTGTGGCGCAACCGGCTGGCTGGCCGCCTCGCCCCGCCTCGGTCGGGGGCAGGGCGGCGGGCACGGTAGCCTGGCATCGATGTCGAGCGTCCGGAGCGGTCCGCAGTCGAGTTGGGGGGTCGGCGGCTTTCCGCGTCCCGGCAGCATCGAGTACCGGCTGATGCGTGAATCGATCGTGAGGGAGTACCGGCGGGGCCGTCTCGGCCGGCTCGAGGTCTGTGACGCCCAGCCCGAACTGCTCCGGGTCGCTCGGAACCTCGGGCGGGAGACCGATACCGAGTGTCCCATCTGCGAGCACGAGCAACTCGTGCACGTCATGTTCGCGTTCGGCCCGGGTCTTCCCCCCGGCGGGTTGCCGGTGACCGATCTTGGCGTACTGACCAAGACCGCCCGCAAGAGCAGCGACGTTGCTTGCTATCTGGTCGAAGTCTGCACAGGATGTTCTTGGAACCATCTTCTGAGTGTGTTCGCTCCAGGAGGCCATGACCGCTGATTGACCGCCGGCAGCCCAGGGCGCCGGACGGGAGGAGGTCCGAAAATGACAGTTTCGGTGACGGTGCCGGAGATCCGCGCCCGCAAGCGGGCTCGGGGAGCCGAACCGATCGTGATGGTCACGGCCTACGACGCGCCGTTTGCCCGTGTCGTGGACGCAGCCGGTGTTGACATCATCCTCGTCGGCGACACCCTCGCCGAGGTTGTCCTCGGAGAGGAGAACACCCTGGGGGTCAACGTCGGGGAACTTGCCCACCACGTCGCGGCGGCGGCCCGCGCCCGGCCGCGAGCCTTGCTGCTCGGTGACATGCCGTGGCTCAGTTACCATCTCGAGGCGAGTGACACCGTGCGTAACGCGGCACGCCTGGTCCGAGCCGGTGCCCAGGCGGTCAAGCTCGAGGGCGGGCGTCGCCGGGTTCCCGCCGTGCGGGCGATCATCGACGCGGAGATACCCGTGATGGGCCACCTCGGTCTCACGCCTCAGTCCATAAATGCCATGGGGGGCTACAAGGTCCAAGGCCGCGAGACGACTGCCGCTGCCGAGCTGCGCCAGGACGCCGACGCTCTGGCGTTTGCGGGCTGTTTCGCCCTCGTGCTCGAGGGCGTGCCCGATGCGCTGGCCGAGCGTGTCACCGCGGACGTGGACATCCCGACGATCGGCATCGGGGCCGGCCCGGCCTGCGACGGACAGGTGATCGTCCTGCACGACCTGCTGGGGCTCACCGAGAGCGAGCCCGCCCGGTTCGTCCGCCGGTATGCAGAGCTGGGTAGTCTGGCCACGAAGGCCGTGAGCGACTGGGCCGCAGACGTCCGAGCGGGACGATACCCGTCCGAGGCCGAGTCCTATCACGCGTCGGCGGAGTTACGCGGGGCGCTCGGGCTTCTGCCCTGAGTGACACACCCGCCTGCGACGCTTGACGCGTGGATGACCACCCGCGTCAGGCTCTGCCGGCCTCGGCTACCATGTCGATGTCCCTTATACCCCTGCCCCGTCAGAACCGGGGCCCCGAACGCCGAGGGCGACCGGGTCCGGAGGAGGTGAGGCCGCAGTGCGGCCCTACGAAGTCATGGTTATTTTCGATGTCGGCCTCGAGGACGGCGACATCAACGCCAGTCTTGATCGCATCACGTCGCTCGTGCGCGACCGGGGAGGCAGTCCCGGTCGCTCGGAGCGCTGGGGCCGCCGGACATTCGCGTACGAGCTCAAGCACCGCAGCGAGGGTTACTACGTCCTTATCGAGTTCACGGCCGAGCCGGTCCTTGTGGCTGAGCTCGACCGGATGCTGACTCTTGACGACCTGGTGCTTCGCCACAAAGTGATCCGGCAACCGGACAAGCAGAGCGGGCGCGCCCTTCGGGCTGAAGCGAAACGGCGCCAGACCGCCGCTCGCAAGGCTGCCCGGGCCAAAGCGGCGAGCTGAGCGAACTGGAGAGAATGAAATGTCGAACGGGAACACCGTGACCCTGGTGGGCAACGTCACACGCGACCCTGAGCTGCGCTTCACCCCGAACGGGCAAGCCACGGCCAGCTTCGGCCTGGCGGTCAATCGCCGGTGGCAGAACCGCCAGACCCAAGAGTGGGAGGAAGCCACTTCCTTTTTTGACGTCGTGTGCTGGCGCGAGATGGCCGAGAACGTGAGCGAGACCCTGACGCGTGGCGCGCGTGTGATCGTCACGGGCCGGCTGGAGCAGCGCAGCTGGGAGACCGCCGAAGGTGACAAGCGGTCGAAGATCGAAGTGGTCGCCGACGAGCTCGGGCCGAGCCTTCGATGGGCGACCGCCCAAGTGGTGAAGAACGAGAGGCGTGGGCCTGAGGGCGGCTCCGGCGGCGGGGCCACCCGAGGTGCCGCCCCACACTCGAGCGCTCAGCCTGCCGGGCAAGCCGCGGGCGACGCTCTCGGGTCTTACGACGAGGAGCCCTTCTAGATGGCGCGCAACAACGACCGAGACCGCGGCACGCGTCGCGCACCCAAAGAGACCAGCCGGCGGACCAAGAAGAAGATCTGCATCTTCTGCAAGGAGCACGCCACCTGGGTCGACTACAAGGACGTGAACCTGTTGCGCAAGTTCATGTCCGATCGGGGCAAGATCCGCGCCCGGCGCGTGTCCGGTAACTGCGCCCAGCACCAGCGCGAGGTTGCTCTGGCGATCAAGACCGCTCGGGAGCTGGCCCTCTTGCCCTTCACGCAGCGGACGACAAGCGAGCGGCCCAGTGGACGCAGTGCGGGCCGCGCTGCGCCCGGCAGCCGCGGGCCGTCACGCGGCGATTCCGCCGAGGAACCGGAGCTGGACGTGCTGACCGATACGGTGCTCGACGACGATCTCGAAGAGTCCGAGCTCGAGGACTCCGATGTCGAGGATCTGGTGCTGGCCGGCGCTGAAGACGAGGCGGGCGAGCAGTGAAGGTCGTGCTGCGTGCCGACGTGCCCGGTGTCGGAAAGCGGGGAGACATCACGGACGTGTCCGACGGCTTCGCCAGGAACTACCTGGTGCCCCAGGGCCGTGCGATCATCGCCAACGTCGGGATCGAGGACCAGGCTGCTTCGATGCGTCGCTCGCGTGATCTTAAGGACGCGCGTAACCGAGAGGGCGCCGAGACGATTGCCCGCAAGCTCGTCCCCATCGTGTTCCGGATCGAGGCGCGGTCCGGCAGCGAGGGCAGGCTGTTCGGTTCCGTCACAGCTTCTGACATCGTCGACGCCGTCAACAAGCAGTCGGGCATCGAGCTCGACCGCCGTCGGCTCGTGATCGACGAGCCGATAAAGACTCTCGGCTCCCACGAGGTGGGCGTGCGCCTTCACCCCGAGGTCGAGTTCCGTCTCACATTGGAGGTCGTGAGCTCGGCGAGCTGACCGGAGCTGTTCGGACGGCCAGCTCCGGGTGCCCGGGGGTGTTACGCGCCTTCGGGGTGACGGGGGTGTTACAGCCAGATGCGAGCCTGTCGTTGTGACGGCGAACACGGCCTGGCTTTCCAAAGACGACCCCGCCAGCCTCACGGACGCCTTGGCCCCGGATGCCCTGAGCAAGCTTGTCCACGCTCCATGCACAGGATTTGCCAGATTTTCCGCGGGTAATCCACAAGATCCGGCCCTAGCGTCCCCCAGGGCCCTGAGTTCATCCTTGTCCTGATGACTGCTTTGCAACCCGTGCCCGACGTGTCGCGGCGCCGGCGAACGGCGGGTCCGTCCTCGACGGTTGCGGGCACTTCGCGGGTGCCGCCTCACAATTTTGACGCCGAGGAGTCCGTGCTGGGAGCGATGCTGCTCTCACGTGACGCGATCGCAGTCGTCGTCGAGGAGGTGAGCGCGGAGGACTTCTACAAGCCGTCTCACGCCCACATCTATTCGGCCATCACCTCGCTTTATGCCAACGGTTTGCCTGCAGACATCGTGACGGTCCCTGAGCAGCTGCGCCGGGTGGGCGTGCTCGACGCGTCCGGTGGTGCGGCGGCTCTCATCGCACTGCAGGCCAACACGCCAGCGATCTCCAGTGCGGCCCGCTACGCGCGCATCGTGAAGGAGCACGCCCTCCTTCGCCGCCTGATCGGGGTCGCGCACGAGATCGCTGAGATCGGCTACGAGGTCCCCTCCGACGTCGCCGGAGCGCTTGACCAGGCCGAGGCGCTTGTGTTCGATGTAGCCCAGCGCCGCACCTCGGACTCGGTGCGCTCGCTCAAGGATCTGTTGACGGAGAGCCTCGAGCGTCTCGATCACCTGTACGGAAGGGGCGAGACGATCACCGGTGTGCCGACCGGGTACGGCGAGCTCGACTACCTCCTCTCGGGGTTGCAGCCGTCCAACCTGATCGTGGTCGGGGCCAGGCCGTCGATGGGAAAGACCGCCTTCGCGCTCGGGTTGGCGACGCACGCCGCTTCGAACCACGGGGTGCCGGTGCTGTTCTTCTCGCTCGAGATGAGCCATTTGGAGATCGCCCAGCGCGTGCTCGCGGCCGAGGCACGTCTCGATGTCGCCAAGCTCCGCAACGGGCGGCTGCTGGACAGCGACTGGCCGCGCATCTCGAGCGCCATCGGCCGCATCGACACGGCGCCCCTGTTCATCGACGACAACCCGAACGTGACCATTATGGACATCCGGGCCAAGGCGCGCCGGATGCGCTCCTCGGACGGCATCGGCCTTGTCGTCATCGATTATCTGCAGCTCATGACGGGCCGGTCGTCAGCAGAGAACCGCCAGGTCGAGATCTCCGAGATCTCCCGCGGGCTCAAGATCCTCGCCCGCGAGCTGCAACTTCCGGTCGTGGCTCTCAGCCAGTTGTCCCGGAATCTCGAGGCTCGGGCGGACAAGCGTCCGATGCTCGCCGACCTGCGGGAGAGCGGTGCCATCGAGCAGGACGCCGACGTCGTGATGTTCATCTACCGCGACGAGGTCTACAATCCCGACTCGGCTGACCGGGGGACGGCCGAGGTGCTCGTCGCCAAGCACAGGAACGGGCCGACGGGATCAGCTCACTTGGCCTTCATCGCCAATTATGCGAAATTCGGGGAATTGGCCAGGGTCTGAGGCCGAGGCGTCAATAGCTGGGTGCTGGGCGGCCTTGCGAGCCAGGTTGCTCAGGCCGCCGCGTGTGGCTCGAGAACCTCGCGCAGCGGCCAGTGGAAGTCCTTAGGAGCCAGGCCCCGCCTGCCGTTCGTGCGGCACCACGAGTCGTATTCGAGCGCCCAGGCGTGATGCCAGTAGATCTGCGATCGCGTCAGGTCCCCGATCTCACACGCGGCGATAGCCGGATACCGCTCGGCGATTGCCCGGGCAATGGCGAGGGTGGCATCAGCATCGCTCCCGGCGTCGTGCGGGCTGCGGAGAATGACCTCGTAGACGCGGCACAAGGCGTCCAGGCGCCGCTTGCCGGATCGGTAAGGATCGACTTGGCGGTCGATGACGAGCGGATCGACGAGCGCCGCCCATTCGATCGGCCTCAGCCGGAAGCTCCGGAACAGCATCGTGGCGATCGTGATGTCGAAGCTCGCGTTCATGGCCACGACCGGCACATGATCCGCCTGAGCCTGCTCGAGGACGTCGTGCACCATCGCTGCAGCCTCTGCGAGCGGGCAACCTTCGCGGCGCGCCTTTCGAGTGGAGATCCCGTGGATCGCCTCAGCGGCAGGGGGGATCTCGCATCCGGGATCTACGACGAACACGTTACGCTGGCCACGGCTGCACGGCTCCCAACGGACGAGAGCGACCTGGACCGGCAGGTCTTCACTGGGATTGACCCCGGTCGTCTCGAGATCGAACCCGACCAGTGGACCGTGGTTCCAGGTCATGTTGCGTACCGTAAGCGAGGGTTGTGTCACTCCAGGTGTGAGCGGTCGTTGAAACCACGCAGCAACCAGCGTGACCCGACCACGACGATGGTCGAGATCGCACCATTGTCAGAGCCGGTGAAGGCAAAGGGCCGCGATCCGGTTGCCATCGCCAGGACGGCCCCGATCGTGCCTCCGTGGGCGAAGCAGACGACGCGTTCACCAGGGTGGCTTTCGGCGATACGCCTTATCGCCGGCCCCACGCGTGCCGCGATGGAAGCGTTGGATTCGGCACCGGGGATGACGTCCCAGCGCTCCTGCTCGATCATCTCCAGCACAAGGGGATCGCCCTCGGCGACCCGTCGGCGGTAGACCCCCCTGTCCCACTCGCCGAGGTTGACCTCGGCCAGCGCGGGCTCGACCTTGGGCACGAGCCCGAGGCGCGCGGCGAGGGGCGCGGCAGTCTCGGCGGTCCTGCGCAGGCTTGTGACATAGATGGCGTCAACACGGGTAGGCGCCAGGCGATCGGCGACACGAACAGCTTGTTCCCGGCCGAGCGCCGAGAGTGCCGGATCGCCTCTTCCGTCGACGACGGGGAACGGCCGAGTAGGATCGGCGGACTCGGACTCGCCGTGGCGCACGAGCACTATCTCGGTCGACCCGGACGGCGGCTCGAAGCGGACCTGGCGGTAGCGCCTCCCGGCTGTGGTCTCCTCCTCCGTGCTCTTTTCTGTGGCGAAGTCCTGGTCAGAGGCCATTGCGGGACAAGCCTACGAGCAGCCGGCGGGCGGCGGGGCGATGCTCATTTGGCAAAGACGGCACCTTGCGCGCAATACTGTCGCGATCCAATCCCGGCGTCGGGCTGACACGATCGGAGACTTTCGTGCGCCACGAGACAAGAACCTGGAAGGTGGAGTGGCTCGCCAGCGGGATGTTGCTCCTGAGCGCGTTCGCGCTACCCACCGGGGTCGACTCCTCCGGGGGCGCTGTCAGCCTGCACCCGGTGCGGATCGCCGTAGACGCCGTCGACGTCGCGACTCGCCCTGAGGAATTGGCCGGCAACCGCCTGAGCACTACAGGTGATGTCTCTCTCGTCACCGAGCACGTAATCGCTCCTGCAGACAGCACCGACCCGCCGCCGGTCCGGTTCCCGCCTTGGTGGAGCGGTCCCTGTGACGACAACTACTATCCGGGGTCCTTTGCTCTGTCGAGCTGGGACGGCCTCACCGCCTGCGGACCAGGGCCGAACCGGGGTGGTTACGACTCGAGCGTCGAGTTCTTCCCAGGCGCCTGGGGAGAGCTCGAGTGGGAGTGCGTCGAGCTGTCCATGCGATGGCTCTATCTCGAGTACGGCGTGAGGCCCTACGCCGCCAACGGCTCCGAGGTCGTCTGGAATTACTCGCGCGCCGACGGTGGCGACCTTGAGCAGGTGGCCAATAACGGCAGGGCCGTGCCACGACCCGGGGACGTGCTGAGCATGGGGTCGATGTGGGGCGAGGGCCACACCGCGGTCGTAACGGCCACGAACGTCGTCGCCGGCGACGGTTCCATCAACATTCTCGAGCAGAACATGAACGGTGGAGACGGCACGAACACTCTCAGTGTCGCCGGTAACGTCGTGGAGCCGGACTACGGCATGCCGGTGACAGGGTGGCTGCAGGCAGTCGCGCCGCCGGCAGAAGCCGTTGCGCCTGCCAATCCCGGTACTCCTGCGGCTGATCTCGTCCTCGACGGCGGGTTCAACCACGGTGGTCCCGGCGCCTGGCGTGAGACGGCCCACTCGCGCTTCGGGATCGATCTCGAGGGCGATGTCGACGTCGCTGCTAGGCCGGCCACGACACCCTATGAGGGCTACGGGTTCGCGGTCACCCGCACTTCGGCTCCAGGTGGTGGCATCTACCAAGACGTTTCATTCCGCGTCCTAAGCGGCGAGAGTTTTTGTGCCGACGCCGAAGTCGTCACGGTGGGTGCGCATTCGGGGGCGAAGGGCGCCATGACGTTGTGGTTGATGAACGAGTCGCGCAGCCAGGCGTCCAAGGCGAGCTTCGGGCCGCTCCGGGGCAACGACGAGTGGAGCCCAATTTCGACCTGTGTGACCGCCACCAGTCCGCACTCGGAGATACAGATCCAGTTCTACGACGCCCCGCGCACGCCGCTTCTCGGCATCGACGCCGTCGACGTCCATCAGTCCTTCGTAGCCAACGGCGGCTTCGATCAACACAATGCAGCCGGCTGGCACGAAGCGCGGCACTCGTGGCTCGGCATCGAGTCGGCCGGCATGCTGGGCACCATCCCGTACGGGGGAGACGGTTTTGCCGTCACCAACACGTCAGTTCCCTCCGGCGGTGTCTATCAAGACGTCTCCTTGCCCATCCGCGCCGGCGACAGCCTCTGCGCAGACGCTGAGGTCGTGACCGCGGGTGCCCACTCCGGGGCACGCGGCAAGATGGCTCTCTGGCTGCTGGGCAAGTCCAAGAACCAGCTTTCGTTCGTGGCTTTCGGGCGTCTTGCAGGACATAGCCACTGGACTGCCGTTTCGACCTGTGTGACGGCGACCGGTCCTCACGCGGGTTTCAGGATCCAGTTCGACGACGCTCCCAAGGCACCGGCGCTCGCCATCGACGCCGTCGATGTCCACCAGTCCTTCGTCGAGAACGGCGGTTTCAACAACGACGGCAGCGCCGGATGGCACAAGGTGGGTCACTCGTGGTTCGGGATCGAGGCGGGCGGCAGCCTGGCCACGAGCGCGTACGAGGGCGACGACTTCGGTGCCACCTCCACCTCCCAGCTCGGCGGTGGCATCTACCAGGCGGTCTCGGTGCCGATCGGCACCGGTGAAAGCCTTTGCGCGGATGCGGAGGTCGTCACGGCGGGGGCCCATGCCGGGGCCCGGGGTCGGATGGCTCTTACCGTGTTCGGCAAGTCCGCGAGCCAGTCGTCCTCGGTCGCTTTCGGCCCACTTCCGGCCAAGGGCCAGTGGACTCCTGTTTCGACTTGCGTGACGACTACTCGGCCCCAGTCCGGTTTCAGAGTCCGCTTCTTCGACGCCCCGGACACGCCGACTCTCGGCATCGACGCGGTGGACGTGCGCTAGTCCTCTACCAAGGCAGGCGATCGTCTGACCTCCGGAGCCTCCAGCGCGAGCTCTCGTTCGATCACCGCAAGCACGTCATCGCTGGTCACAGCACACGACCCGCTGAGGCGGAGGCGGTTGTTTTCAGGCCTGGTTGGTGGCAGGAGCCCGGATCCCGTCACAGACGATCCCAACCATGTGACGGCAGGCCTCGTCGCTCAAGCCGCCCTGCGCGGCCGCCTGGCAGGTACCCATGACGAGCCCGATGAGCTCGTCGACCGACATGTCGCGCCTGACCGCACCCGCCGCTTGGGCCCGGGCGAGCAGCAGGCTGATGCTCTCTTTCATCTCGGCGACTTTGCCGGCGCAGCGCGCCTTGAAGTCGACGCCGGCCGCACCCAAGGCGTCGAACAGGTCGTGCTTGACCGAGGCGTGGCGGGCGAACTGATCCAAGTAGGAGAACAGCGCCGTCTCGGGAGATTGCGCAGATGCCTCGGCCCGGGCGAGCGCGAGCAGGTCCTCGAGGCGTGTCAGGACGATGGCCTCGAAAAGGTCTTCCTTGGTTGGGAAGTGGCGGTAGACGGTCCCCACCCCGACTCCGGCCCGCTCTGCCACCCTGTCGATTGGCACGGACACACCTTCGACGGAAAAGACAGCTTCCGCCGCCTCGAGGACGCGCTGGCGGTTCATCACGGCGTCAGCGCGCATATGTCGTGTCTCAGCGGACCCCGACGCCTCAGCGGACCCCGACGTCATCGTCTCGGTCGCCCGGCCCTCTTGACAAACGGAACGTGCGTTCCGTACAGTGGTTGTTGAAGCGGAGTCATCGCTCCGAATATACCGGAGCGAGTCTGGCCCGAGCCACCGGAAGAGGGGGAGTCCCGATGACCAACGACCCGAACGCGGTCGGCAGCGCACCCGGCACCACTGTTGCCAGCCTCGAACCCGACCCGCGCCGGTGGTGGTCCCTGGCCGTCATTGCCATGGCGCAGCTCATGATCGTGCTCGACGCGTCGGTCGTGATCGTCGCTCTGCCCTCGGCCCAGCGGGCCCTTCACATCTCGATCGCCGACCGGCAGTGGGTCGTGAGCGCCTACACGCTCGCGTTCGGCAGCCTTCTCCTGCTGGGCGGGCGAATTGCCGATTACCTCGGCCGCCGCCGCATGTTCGTCATCGGCCTCATCGGTTTCGGTCTGTCGTCCGCCTTGGGCGGACTGGCCCAGAACGCGGCCATGCTCTTCGGAGCCCGGGCCCTGCAAGGTGCTTTCGGCGCCATCATGGCGCCGGCCGCGCTGTCGCTGCTCACCACGACGTTCACCGAAGTCCAGGAGCGGGCCCGAGCATTCGGTGTCTATGGGGCCATCGCAGGCGGTGGCGCGGCCATCGGCCTCGTCCTCGGCGGCACCCTTACCCAGCTGGCCTCGTGGCGCTGGGTTCTGTTAATAAACGTGCCCATAGCGCTCGTAACCGCAGTCGCCGCCACGCGTCTGATCCGCGAGAGCCGGGTGATGGTGCGCGCCGGTTACGACATCCCGGGAGCAGCGGCCGTGACGGGCGGGCTGTTCTTCCTCGTCTACGGCTTCACCATCGCTGGTACGGACGGCTGGGGGGCGCCCCTCACCCTCGGCTTGCTGGCCGGAGCGGCAACTGCACTCTGCGCCTTCGTGGCCATCGAGTGGCGCTCGTCCCACCCGCTGCTGCCCATGCGCGTGGTGCTCGACCGTAACCGGGGTGGGTCGTTCCTGGCCTCGTTGCTGGTGGGCAGCGCTCTTCTCGGGACGTTCCTGTTCCTCACGTACTTCCTCCAGGAGACGTTGCGATACTCAGCCCTCAAGACTGGTTTCGCTTTCCTGCCCTTCTCCGGGGGGATCATTCTCGGTGCCGGCCTGGCGACCCGCTTCCTTCCCCGTGTCGGCCCTCGGGTCCTGATGGTGGTCGGTCTGTTGCTAGCTGCTTGTGGTCTGCTCTGGTTCAGCGGCTTGAGCGTGGGCAGCAGCTACTTGACCCATGTCCTGCCCCCCGAGGTGATTGTCAGCCTGGGCATGGGACTGGCCTTCGTCCCGATGTCGTCGACCGCTCTGATCGGGGTCGACACTGGCCACGCCGGCGTCGCCAGCGCCCTCGTCAACGCCACCCAGCAGGTCGGGGGGTCGCTCGGCACCGCCCTTTTGAACACGGTGGCTGCTTCGGCGGCGGCCAGCTACCTGGTAGCGCACGCCCACGCGACCGTGGCTCTGCAAAAGGCCGCTGTTCACGGCTACACGACGGCCTTCACACTCAGTGCCGCCTTGCTTGCTACGGCCGCCGTGGTGTCGGGGGTGCTGATCAAGGCCTCGCGCCACCAGGTGCAGCCTGAGACAGCACTGGGAGATGCGGCGCCCTACCGCTCGGAGCGGATGCCAGCCGTTGAGCCCGTCGTGACTGCCAGGTTGCCGTAGGCAGCCGCGTCCCTGGTCAGGTTAGATGTCGTAGTAGAGCATGAACTCCCACGGATGCGGGCGCAGGCGGACCTGGTCGATCTCGGAGAGGCGCTTGTAGCTGATCCAGGTCTCGAGGAGGTCGTCGGTGAACACGCCCCCGGCCTTCATGAACTCGTTGTCCGCCTCGAGGGCGCGGAGTGCCTCTTCCAAGGAGGCGGGCACCTGCGGCACGTTCGCCAGCTCCTCGGGCGGGAGGTCGTAGAGGTCCTTGTCCATCGGCTCGGGCGGCTCGATCCGGTTCTGCACGCCGTCGAGGCCCGCCATCAGCATCGCCGCGAAGGCGAGGTAGGGGTTGCAGGCGGGGTCGGGACAGCGGAACTCGACCCGCTTGGCCTTCGGGCTCTTGGAGTAGAGCGGGATCCGGCATGCAGCCGAGCGGTTCCGCTGCGAGTAGACGAGGTTCACCGGGGCCTCGTAGCCAGGTACCAGCCGCTTGTAGGAGTTCGTGGTCGGAGCGGCGAACGCGAGCACGGCTGGGGCGTGCTTGAGCAGGCCACCGATGTACCAGCGACCGAGGTCGGACAGGCCCGCGTAGCCGGTCTCGGAGTAGAAGAGCGGCTCACCGGCGGTCCACAGGGACTGGTGGCAGTGCATTCCCGACCCGTTGTCCTGGAACAGGGGCTTGGGCATGAAAGTGGCCGAGTACCCGGCGTTGCGGGCGACGTTCTTCACCACGTACTTGTAGAGCATCAGCTTGTCGGCCATGCGCAGCAGGGTGTCGAACCTCATGTCGATCTCGGCCTGGCCACCGGAGGCCACCTCGTGGTGCTGCACCTCGATCTCGATCCCGAGGCGCTCCATGGTGAGGATCATCTCCGAGCGCAGGTCCTGGAAGTGGTCCATGGGCGGAACGGGGAAGTAGCCCTCCTTGTAACGGGGCTTGAAGCCCAGGTTCGGCTTCTCGTCACGTCCCGAGTTCCAGATGCCCTCGACCGAGTCGACCTGGTAGAAGGCGGACCGCTGGTCCTGGGAGAAACGGACGTCGTCGAAGATGAAGAACTCCGCCTCGGGGCCGAAGTAGACGGTGTCTGCGATGCCGGTGGTCTGCAGGTAGCGCTCCGCCTTGAGCGCCACGTAGCGGGGGTCGCGCGAGTAGCTCTCGAGGGTGACCGGGTCGTGCACGAAACAGTTGAGGTTCAAGGTCTTGTGCTGGCGGAAGGGGTCGAGGACTGCGGTCGAGGGGTCGGGTATCAGGATCATGTCCGATTCCTGGATCTCCTGGAACCCGCGGATGGAGGACCCGTCGAAACCGAGTCCCTCCACGAAGACGGCCTCGGTCAGCTCGTGAGCCGGCACGGAGAAGTGCTGCATGAGACCGGGCAGGTCGCAAAAGCGGATGTCGACGATCTCGACGCCTTCGTCCCTTGTCAGTTGGACGACCTCTTTAGCAGTGCGAGCCTGCACGTTTCCTCCTTGGTCCGCCCTGAGGGCGCGACAGTTGAGCAAGTTGATCGGAGAGAGCTTGGTACCTCTCCATTTCGGCGTCATTGCTCAACTGTTAACGGCGTGTGAACTCTGTCGCGACGGCCCTCGGGGCCGGCTCGGCGACCTCCGCAAACCTGCGACACTGATCAAGCGCCGCAGCTCGCGAATTCGTCAGGATCGCCCGGCGCGGATCGGAGGCACTCGATGCAATCTCAGCGGGATTACGTGTTGCGGACCGTCGAAGAACGCGCCGTGCGATTCATCCAGCTCTGGTTCACCGACGTGCTGGGCATTCCCAAGTCGTTCAGCATCACACCCGCCGAGCTCGAGAACGCCCTCGAAGGGGGCATGACCTTCGACGGGTCATCGATCGACGGCTTCAGCCGCGTGCAGGAGAGCGACGTGTTGGCGAAGCCGGATCCGAAGACTTTCCAGATCCTGCCGTTCCGCATCGGTCGGGAAGGCGACGCCTCGCCGGTCGCCCGGGTCTTCTGCGACATCACCAATCTCGACGGCTCGCCGTTCGAGGGCTGTCCCCGCCACGTGCTGAGGCAGACTCTCGAGCGTGCCCGCTCCCGCGGGTTCTCCTTTTACGCCGCCCCGGAGATCGAGTACTTCTACTTCGCGCCGAGCGAGCCCGGTGAGCCGCCCAAGCCGCTCGACTCCGGCTCGTACTTCGAGCTGACGGTGGCGGACTTCACCACCGACTTGCGCAAGCGCACCGTGCTCACCCTCGAGGACATGGGCATCCCCGTCGAGTACGCCCAGCACGAAGATGCGCCGAGCCAGCACGAGATCGACCTGCGTTACACCGATGCGCTCACCATGGCCGACACCGTGATGACCGTCCGGCTCATCGTGAAGGAGATCGCGCACGAGCGCGGAGTGCACGCGAGCTTCATGCCGAAGCCCCTTTCGGGTGTCCAGGGCTCGGGCATGCACACCCACTTCTCCTTGTTCGAGGGTGACCGGAACGCCTTCGCGGAGAGGGGAACTGACCACGGCTTGTCGGAGGTGGGGCGCCAGTTCATCGCCGGTGTTCTCCAGCACGCCCGTGAGATCACGGCCGTGACGAACCAGTGGGTCAACTCCTACAAGCGTCTCGTCGTCGGTTACGAAGCACCGGTGCACGTGTCGTGGGCGTACAACAACCGCTCCGCGCTGGTCCGTGTACCGATCGCAAGAAAGGGCAAAGTCGAGTCGACCCGGTTCGAGTACCGTGCGCCGGACCCGGCCTGCAACCCGTACCTGGCGTTCTCCGTGGTGCTCGCGGCCGGACTCGAGGGGATCGAGAAGGGCTACGAGCTCGGGCCAGAGGCGGCGGCGAACCTGTTCACGATGACCCCGGAGGAGCTCGCCTCGGAGGGCATCAGATCCTTGCCCTCCAGCCTGCAAGAGGCCCTCGTCGCCATGGAAGGCTCCGAGCTCGTCGCCGAGACGCTGGGCGAGCACGTCTTCGAATGGTTCCTGCGCAACAAGCGCGCCGAGTGGGACGCCTACACCCGGGAGGTCACGCCTTACGAGCTGGCCCGGTACCTTCCGGCGCTCTAGGCGCAGCTCATCGAACGCCGATCTTCGATGGAACCCTTGCTCGTCTACCCGGACCCGCCTTCTGAGTGGGTGTCGCGCGCTCTAGAGCGCGCGGGTTTCCCGTGGCGAGGCGTGAGTGATCCCGCCCTGGCGGAGCGGGAGGAGCCAGAGGACGGGTTCGCGGGAGCTGTGATATCGGCGCTCGAGGACGCGGCCGCCGCCTTTTCCGCCTGTCGCATCCTGCGCAAGGGAGACAACCGGCTGCAGCCCTTGCTCCTCGTCGTGTCGCAGTCCTGCCTTGCAGAGCTCGAGCTCCGGGAGGACCTGTTCGACGATTTCGTGCTCGCGAGCGCGACCTTCGAGGAGGTCGAGGCGCGCCTCACCCACCTCTTCTGGCGCACCGGACGCGGCAAGAACCGGGATCTCATCGTCTACGGGCCCCTGGCGCTGAACCTCGAGACCTACCAGGCCGCCATCCAAGGGCGCCCGTTGGACCTGACCTACATGGAGTACGAGCTCCTTCGCTTCCTCGCCGCCCATCCGGGAAGGGTGTTCAGCCGCGAGACGCTCTTGTCCCGGGTATGGGGCTACGAGTACTTCGGAGGGGCGCGGACCGTCGATGTCCATGTGCGGCGCCTGCGGGCCAAGTTGGGCGAGGAGCACGCGCTCTTGATCGACACGGTCCGCAGCGTCGGCTACCGCTTCGGGAGCGTCCGTTGGCTGCCCTCCGACCACGGCAGCCCCCAACGGCCCGGTCTTGCAGGGCCGCCGAGGGACCGGGCCGGGTAGCGTTCGTCCCGCTCAGAGGAGCGCTGCAGGGTGGAGCGACGCCCCCCTAGTCTCCTGATTCTGAGATTCGCTCAGCCCTTCTGCTTGTTCTTCGATCCCGAGGCGCCCTTGGCGGTGCTCGGCGACGGTGCCGGGCTCGAAGCAGAGCGCTGGGTCAGGGCGATCGCGTACGGCCCGCCGGCAAAGTGGATCGCCGCGCCGGGCTGCAGTGTCTTCGTGCTGAGCGGCACGAGCGTCTGGCTCTCGTAGCAGACGACCCACGCCGTCGTGCCGTCGGGGCTGATCGCCACCGATTGCGGGTCCTTGCCGACGGCTATGGGCGGCCCGGCCGTGTCGGTCGTGGTGTCGATTGGCGTCACGTTGCCGGTCGTCGACTCGTTGGCGATCTCGTCGGCGACATAGGCGGTCGTGGGCTGGGTCGGGGAGATCGCGATCGAGACGGGACCACCCTGCACGGAGATGGGCGAGCCGGCCGTGTCGTTGGCGACGTCTATCGGCGAGACGCTGCCCGAGTTGGCATTCCCGACGAGCACGGTCGAGCCGTCGGGCGTGACGGCGACGGCGGTCGGCGCGTTCCCGACGACGATCGGTGGCAGAGCCCTGCCGGTGCTGAGGTCGACGGGGGTGACCGTCGACCCGATGACGCCGGTCTGACCGGACACGATCGCCCCGGCGTCGGCGACATAGGCGCGAGCCCCGTCGGGAATGATCGCGATCCCCTGTGGCCCGAACCCGACCGTGATGGGAGGAAGGGTCTTGTCGGTGGCGAGATCGATCGGGGTGATCGTGTCCCCGAGCGTCCCGGGGGCGCCCGCATCGGTGACATAGGCGGTCCTGCCGTCGGGCGCGATGGCGATGCCGGCCGGCCCCGCGGTCGGGCTGAGAAGGATCGAAGGCAGGTCCTTCCCGGTCAGAAGGTCGATCGGGGTGACCGAGTCGGAGTCGTAGTTCGTGACATAGGCACGGGAACCGTCCGGGGTGATGGCGATGGCGTCGGGGTAGGTGCCGGTGGCGATCGCAGTCCCGGCGCCGGTGCCGCCCAAAGAGACGTTGACCGGGATCACGCTGTGCCCGTTGCCGATGTTCGCGCCCGGCCCGATCATGGTCACATAGGCGTAGATCTGTGGAGGAAGGGGCGGGAGGGTGGTCGTCGTCGTGGGTGGCGGCGTTGACGAGCCGCAGGCACCGGCGACGATCGCGAGGAGTGCCGCTGTTGCAACGCCGAGCACGGGGCGCGGCAAGCGCACGGCTAACCCGCGGAGCTGGCGGATGATCGCGACATGTACGCCCATGCCTCGATCTCGACAAGGGCGCCGAGAGGCAATTCCACTACGGCAATAGCGCTTCGCGCCGGCCGATTGTTGCCGAAAGCGGCGACGTAGGCGTCGTTCATTTCCGCAAAGTCTCCCATGTCGGTGAGAAACACAGTCGTCTTCACGACGTCTGCGAGGCCACTTCCTTCGCTCTCGAGGAGCGAGGCGAGATTGCTGATCGCCTGGGTGACCTGCGCCCCGGGACCACCTTCGACGAGCAAGCTGTCAGCGAGCCCGAGCTGGCCGGAGCAGATGAGCCACGACCCCGCGCGGACAACGGGCGAGTATGGGCCGATCGTGGGTGCCATCGGCTCGGTCTAGCTCAGCTGAACGACGAGCCGCAACCGCAGGTTCGCGTGGCGTTCGGGTTGGTGATGTGGAAGCCGGCTTCCTGCAGGCCGTCGCGGTAGTCAAGCGTCGCCCCCCTGATGAGCTCCGCGCTCTCGGGGTCGACTGCGACGCGCACGGACCCGAAGGTGCGCACTATGTCGTTGTCGGCCAGCTCGGAGTCGAAGAACATCTCGTAGCTGTAGCCCGAGCAGCCACCGGGCCGTACGGCTACGCGGAGAGCGAGACCCTCGTCACCTTCCTGCTCGAGCAGAGCGGTTACCTTGGCGACGGCGGCATCGGTAAGGGTCACCGGGCTGGGGCGCTGGCCGAGCTTCACCGTCGAGGTCGCAAGACTCACTGCAGATCTCCTTTTGTCCAGGAACGCGGGGTGCAAGACGTCAAGAATGCCCCCCATCACCACACCGTTAGGCTTGATCATACAGTGAGCGATTCGTTCCAACCGCCGGCTGTCCCGGTAGAGCAGTTCACGCCCACCGGACCTGCCAGCGCGGCCTCCGTCTCGACAGACGCCGTCCGGACGGCGCTCACGGGCGTCATCGACCCCGAGCTGGGCACCGACATCGTCGAGCTCGGCATGGTGCGTGAGATCGCGGTGGACAAAGGCGTGGTGAGCATAGAGGTGGCTCTCACGGCCGCTGCCTGCCCGCTCCGTGATCAGCTCCGCACCGATGTCGAGCGCCGGGTGAGGGCGTTGCCCGGCGTGACAAGCGTGGAGGTCCGGACCGGGGTGATGGACGCCGGCGAGCGGTCGGCGCTCATGGCGAGGGCTCGGCTGAAGGCCCAGGAGAGGGCCGTCACGACCGACATCCCGGCGAGGGCGAAGGTGCTCGCCATCGCTTCGGGCAAGGGCGGGGTCGGCAAGTCCTCGATCAGCGTGAACCTGGCGGTGGCACTCGCCCGCCGGGGCCTCGTCGTGGGCCTGCTCGACGCCGACGTCTGGGGTCATTCGGTGCCGAGGCTGCTCGGGATGGACGGTCCGGTGCAAGCGCGGGCGGGCAAGATGATCCCCTTCGAGCGGGTCGTCGGGGCCGGCCTGCTGAAGGTGATCTCGATGGGCTTCCTCTCGGGCGAGGACGAGGCGATCATGTGGCGCGGCCTCATGCTCAACCGGGCGGTGCAGCATTTCTTGGAGGACGTCCGTTGGGGAGTGCTCGACTACCTGGTCATCGACCTTCCGCCCGGCACGGGCGACGTCCAGATGGGCCTTGCCAGGATGATCCCCCGCACCGAGGTGCTCGTGGTCACGACTCCCAATCAGGCAGCGCAGAAGGTGGCAGGCCGGGCAGCCGACATGGCGCGCAGAGGGCACATCCGCGTCGCCGGCGTCATCGAGAACATGTCGGCGTTCACCTGCAAGCACGGCGAGAGTTACGAAGTCTTCGGGTCCGGTGGCGGCCAGCGCCTTGCCGAGCAGATCGGCGTGCCGCTCATCGGGGCGGTGCCGCTGGACGCGAACCTGGCTGCCGGCGGCGACACGGGCATGCCCGTGGCCCTCGACGACGCCGGGCCGCTCGCCGCGGTCTTCGCGGCCATGGCCGAGCGCGTCACGACGGAGATCTCGCCGCTCGTCGAGATGGGGACTTGCAGCGCCCGCCTGCTGGAACGCGTCGAGGAGGCTCTCGGGCCGATCGGGGCCTGATCTTGGAACGGGCCGACTGAGCGGTCGGACCCCCCAGCGCCCGTGGGCGCCAACCGTCAGGCGGAGGCAGCCGCCCGCGGACCGCTGATGCCCCGGTCGATGATCTGTTTGCGCTCGGCCTCGTTGAGGCCGCCCCAGATCCCGTTCGTCTCACGGATCCTTATGGCATAGTCGAGGCAGTCCTGGAGGACGGGACACGTTCGGCAGATCTCCTTGGCAGCTCGCTCCCGTGCGAGGCGCTCGTCTTTGCGCTCCGGACGTGACGGAGGGAAGAACACGACCGCGTGTGGACCCCGGCACGCTGCCTTGATTTGCCATACCTCGTCACCGCGATTCGCGATCACGGCCTCTCCTCGTCTTGCCCCACGGCACGCTCAGCACCGGCCACTCCGCGACACCCAGGTTCTTACGCACATCTCTTGACGACTTCCCCCATGGCTGTCGCCAACGCTGCACTCCATGGGCGCCACTAGCCCAGACCTGCAGAAATGTCATCTGGCCTGGCTCATCGAGACCCTATCGCTGCCCCGACTGTCCTTACAAGGGGCTCTTGCGGCGGCCGGCCAGAAAAGGCGCCAGGAGCGGGCAGTAGTCTCGCCGAGCGTGGACCGTGAGGCATTCTGCCGGCAGAGCAAGGTCGTCGTCGTCGCCGGCAAGGGCGGCGTGGGGAAGACGACGGTCACCGCCGCCCTTGCCCGCATGGCAGCTGACGTCGGCCTGGAGGTTCTCGTGGTCGAGCTCGACGACGCCGGCGGGCTGCACAACCTGTTCGGGCGCGAGACGGCCTTCGAGTACGAGGAGGCGGTGCTCTACGAGCCGCCTGGTGCCGGTCGCGTGAGGGGGCGTGTGATCACACCGGACGACGCCCTCGTGGAGTACCTGATGGACCACGGCCTGAGGCGTGTCGCCAAGCGCCTCGTGGCGGCGGGCGTGCTGGAGGTCGTGGCGACGGCGATCCCCGGGATTCGAGAGGTGCTCGTGCTCGGCAAGGTCAAGCAGCTCGAGCGTTCGGGCGCCTCGGACCTGATCGTTCTCGACGCGCCGGCGGCCGGCCATGCGGTGACGTTCCTCACGAGCGCCCTCGGGCTGATGGACGCCGCCCGGGGTGGTCCTCTTCGCTCCCAGGCCCAGGACGTCGTCGAGATGCTTCGCGACCCGGCTCGATGCCAGGTCATGCTCGTCAGCCTGGCTGAGGAGACTCCCGTGAACGAGCTGATCGAGACGGCGTACCGCTTCGAGGACCTCGTCGGAGTCGCACTCGCCCCGGTGGTCGTGAACGCCTGCTACCCGGTTCTCACACATCTTTCCGCGGATCCGGTGGCCGCCGCCGCGGCTGCCGGCGCCGAGCTGCCTGGACCGCAGGAGGCCGCGCAACTGGCCGCTGCCGCAGCGTTCCGCTCGAGCCGCCAGGACCTGCAGGCGACGCAGATGGAGCGCCTCGCCGGCGGCTTGCCGCTGCCGCAGCTGGCGCTGCCCTACCAGTTCACAGCCGATCTCGGTCCCGAGCAGCTCGGAGTGCTCTCTCAGGCGCTCGGGGCCGACATCGATGCCCTGGTAGTCGACGAGGCGCGCGTCGAGGTGGAGGTCGAGGAACTGGGAGTCGACGATGACGACTGAGCCGGCCGACGCAGAGCCGGAGATGAACCCGCCGCGCACCGGCGAGGGAGCCTCCGGCGACCTTTCGGACCTCGTGTCCGGAAGGTCCGTCATCGTCTGCTGCGGGTCGGGGGGAACGGGCAAGACGACCATCTCGGCCGCTATCGGCCTCGCAGGCGCGGAGCGGGGTCGCAAGACCTGTGTCGTCACGATCGACCCCGCGCGGCGGCTCGCCGACGCCTTGGGCCTGGACGAGCTCGACAACACCCCGCGGCGGATCACCGGGGACTGGAGCGGCGAGCTGTCGGCTGTCATGCTCGACGCGAAGAGCACCTTCGACGATCTCGTCGCCCGCTACTCGGAGTCGGCCGAGCAGGCCGACCGGATCCTGCAGAATCGCCTGTACCGCAATTTGACCTCGGCTCTGTCGGGCACACAGGAGTACATGGCGATGGAGAAGCTCTTCGAGCTGCACTCCGAAGGTGGTTTCGACCTCGTCGTGGTCGACACTCCGCCCACTCGCCACGCCCTCGACTTCGTCGACGCTCCGCGCCACATGTACAGCTTCCTCGAGAACCGGGTCTTCCGGCTCCTGCTCATGCCGACCCGCGCCTACCTGAAGGCGATGACCTTTGCCGCAAATGCGCTCCTGCGCACGATCTCCCGGGTTGCCGGCTCGGAGATCGTCGAGGACGCCATGGCCTTCTTCCGTGCTTTTGCGGGCATGGAGGAGGGCTTCCGGGAGCGCGCCCGGCGCGTCGAGGAGCTGCTGGCAGACCCAGGCACGGCCTTCGTGCTCGTGGCGGCGCCACGGGAGGACTCGATCGACGAGTCGCGGTTTTTTGCCCGGCGCCTGGCGGAGACCTCGATCGCCGTGAGCGCCCTGGTGGTCAACCGTCTCTTCCCGAGCTTCCGGCCCGAGGGGAGGCCTTTGGGCAACTCGGGACCCCGCCCACGTCGTAGCGCCGCGCCGAGGCCATCGGCCGAGGACCCGCGCGCCTACGGGGAGCTCAGGCGCAACCTCGAGGACTTCCTCGCCGTGTCCAGGCGAGAGGAACGCTACGTCGAGGAGCTGGCGGGAGAGGTGGCACCGGCTCCGGTGGTACGGGTTCCGTTTCTCAAAGAGGACGTGCACGACCTGGACGGTCTCCAGATCGTCGCTCGCCACCTGCTCAGGGACCCATTAGTCTCCGATCGTGGACCTCATTCTCATCGTCAGTGACTCCGATTCGGTCCTAGACGAGCTCCGGTCGGCCCTCGAGGACAGCGAGACCGAGATCCGCGAGCTTCGTTCCGGCGAGGAGGTACGGCCCGCCGTCGAGGCGGACCCGCCCGACCTCCTCATAACCGATCTACAGGTGGGCAACATGGGAGGGATGGCGATCTGCCTCGACCTCCACCTCGAGGAGTCCGGGGGCCGGATCCCCCATGTTCCGGTCGTGATCCTGCTCGACCGCCGGGCCGACGTGTTCCTCGCTCGCCGATCAGCCGCCGAGGGCTGGCTCGTCAAGCCCCTGGACCCGATACGGATCCGACGAGCCGCCCGGGCGGTCCTGGAGGGGGGGACGTTCTATGACGAGTCCTACAAACCGCTCCCGCTCGGCGCCGACCTCTAGCTCGTCCGGGTTGGCCGGCTGCAGAAGATGAACCTCCGCCGCCAGGCGCAAAGAGTCGTCCGCCAGCCGTCGCCCGAGGTCTCCGAGCAGGAGATGCAGATCCGAAAGGGCCTCGAGTCGATGCGCAACGCCACGGCTCGGGAGGTCATGACGCCGAGGGTCGACGTCGTCGCCCTGGCCGTGCCGGTCACCCTCGACGACGTGGCCCGGGCCGTGCGGCGCTCGGGTCACAGCCATTTTCCGGTCTACCAGGACGACCTCGACCACCTGCTCGGGGTCTTGTTCGTCAAGGACCTCTTCCATCCGGGACCGCTCGGGATCGAGGCCATTCGGGCCGTGGACAGCGGGGACGAACGCGGCTCGCCGGTGCTCGACGTCGCGAAGCGGGTCCGCGAGCCCTACCTCGCCCCTGAGTCCCGGCCGGCTCTCGAGATGCTCGCCGAGATGCGCCGGGCACGGAGGGCGTTCGCGGTGGTGGTGGACGAGTACGGAGGGGTCGCCGGCGTGCTCACCATCAACGACCTCGTGAGCGAGCTCGTCGGGGACCTGCGCGACGAGTTCGACCGGTCCACGTTGCCGGCGATCGAGCGTGTGGACCGGTCCCGTTTCCTCGTCGACGGCGCATGCGGCGTCGACGAGGTTCGTTCCGAGCTCGGGATCGCCATCCCCGAAGGCGACTATGTGACCCTGGGCGGCTTCCTGCTCGACGGCTTCGGGCGGATCCCCGATGAGGGCGACGAGCTCGAGTTCGCCGGCTGGACGTTGCGGGTCACGAGGATGGACAGGCGGAGGATCGCCAAGGTGGTCATGCAGGCGCCAGCGGCTACGATGACGAGACCGGGCGGCGACGAGCAAGGGTCGGCTCCGTCCGACGGGAAGTAGCGCAGCTTGGTAGCGCGCAGCGTTCGGGACGCTGAGGCCGCGGGTTCAAATCCCGCCTTCCCGACTGGTATTCCCGGCTCAAATCTGAAGAGCCGCATTCCCTCTGGTCACGGCGTGCAGCGCGGTTTTGGTGCTACCACGACTGCCCGAGGGGGGCTTTCCTCCTTCTGGCCGCACGGGCACACGTCCATAATCTGACTCCGGCGGAAGCCGGAAGGGGGGCCAGCCACGGCGAATCGCAACCACGCGGGCACGGGTGGGACGCTCGCCGTCTCCTCTTACCGGCTGGCTGCCACCTGGCGCGCCCAGCGTGTCTTCTACCTGACGGTGATGCTGTTCGTCGGCCTCGTGGGCGGCCTGGCGATGGCCTCCATGGGAGCGGCCAGGCACACGCAGTCGGCCTACCCCGCCTACCTCGCCGCCAGCCGAGCCTCGAACCTGGTGTTCGAGACCTACCAGCCACAAGACTACGCAGCTGACTTCAACCTGAGCCGCGCGCTCGAGCACCTGAGCGGAGTGGCCTCGGTTGCCGACTCGCCCAACTTCTACGCCACGCCCGTCGGGCCGAACGGTCTCGCTCTCCCCTCGGCGATCAACAACGACGACGTGAACTTCGTCGGCAGCATCGGGGGCGAGTACTTCTCCCAGGACAAGGTGGTCCTGCAGGCGGGAACCATGCCGGACCCTTCGGTCGCCGGCGAGATCGCCGCCACCCCGCAAGCGGCGAGGCTGCTGGGCTGGAAACTGGGCGAGACGATCCCCTTCGGTGCCTTCACGCTCGCCCAGTTCGAAAATGGGGTGGTGGACCCTCTGCACACTAGGCCCGGCCTGCACTTCCACGTCAGGCTGGTGGGCCTCGTGATCTTCTCGAACCAGGTGGTGAGCGATGACGTCGACCGCTTTCCCACCAACATCCTCGCCACCCCCGCCCTCACTCAGCGCCTGCAGGACGCTGCCGCCGATTCCGCGTACGGGTTGCGACTAAAGGGCGGCGCGGCTGGGGTGCCGGCGGTAGAGCGGGAGATCATCGCCGCCCTGCCGCGCGGGAGCGTCTACGTGTTCAGGGACACCTCGATCATAGAAGGCGAGGTCGAGCGGGCGACGAGGCCCGAGACGATCGCCCTCGGAACCTTCGGGGCGATCGCGGGCGTGGTGGCCCTCTTGGTGACGGCGCTCATGATCAGCAGGAGGCTTTGGTTCGACGCCGAGGAGACCGCCGTCATGTGGGCCCTCGGTGCGCGGCGTTTCACGCTTGTGGCTACCGCGACCCTCGGTCTGCTCGTCGCCGTCGTCGCCGGCGCCTTACTCGCCGCGGCGGTGGCGGTCGCGATGTCGCCGCTCGCTCCGCTCGGTGCCGTTCGTGCCGTCGACCCTTCTCCAGGCTTCACCGTCGACTGGCTGGTCGTCGGGGCGGGCTTCGCCGTGCTCGTCATCGTGCTGTCTGCCATGACGCTCGTGTTCGCCTACCTGCGCGCGCCCGGAAGGCAGGTTTTCAACCCGGCCGGTGCCGAACAGCGCCCGTCCTCGATCGCCAAGGCGGCTGCGGCGGCGGGGATGAGCGCCCCGGCTGTCACCGGACTGCGTTTCGCCCTCGAGCGCGGGCACGGGCGATCTGCGGTTCCAGTCCGCTCCGCCCTGGCCGGCGCCGCGCTTGCCGTTGTCGTGGTGGCGGCCACAGTGACCTTTGGCGCAGGTCTCTCGACACTCGTCTCTCACCCCAGCCTGTACGGATGGAACTGGAACTACGCCATCTTGTCCGCGCAGGACAACGACATCCCGCCGGGTGCTCTGAGGCTCTTGTCGCGCGAGAAGGCGGTCGCGGCCTGGTCCGGATACGGCTTCGCCGACATCCAGATCGACGGCGTGACGGTCCCGGCCATTATCCGGACCGCTCACGCCGCCGTAGGCCCCCCGATACTCGAAGGCCACGGCGTTGACACCGACCGCGAGATCGTCCTCGGGCCGGAGACCCTCGCCTCGCTGCACAAGAAGGTCGGAGACAGCGTGTACGTCTCCTACGGCACAGCCAAGGACTTCCCTGTCTACGTGCCGCCGACCCGCCTCGTCGTGGTCGGCAGCGCCACGATGCCCGCCATCGGCAGCTCGGGGACACTGCACCCCTCGATGGGGACGGGCGCGGTGATCGCCAAGGGAATCGAGCCTCCGGCCCTGGAGAAGGCGCTCGAGAGCCCCGACCCCAACCTGAACGGCCCGACGATCGTCCTCGTGAGGCTGCGCCCGCACACCGCTGGGCTGGCGGCGATGCAGCAGGTGGCGCTCGACGCCGACAGGATCATGGCAGCCGATCCCCAGGGGGTCGGCGACACCTACAGCGTGCTCGGCCCGCAGCGCCCCGCCGAGATCGTCAACTACCAGTACAGCGGGGGCACGCCCGCTCTGCTGGCAGTGGGCCTCGCCGCCGGGGCCGTCGCCGCCCTGGGGCTGACCCTCGCCGCTTCGGTCAGGCGTCGTCGCCGGGACCTCGCCGTCTTGAAGACTCTCGGGTTCACGAGGCGCCAACTGGCGGTCACCATCTCCTGGCAGGCGTCCGTCTCGGCCGTCGTCGGGATAGTGATCGGCTTACCGGTCGGCCTTGCACTCGGGCGATGGCTCTGGGACCTGTTCGCGCGCGACATCTACGCCGTCCCGAGACCCACGGTGCCCGCTGCAGAGCTGGTCCTGGTCTCCGTCGCCGCCTTCGTGCTCGCCAACGCGGTGGCCGCCTGGCCCGGTCGGATGGCGGCGTCAACGCCGACCGCCGTGGCCCTGCGCAGCGAGTAGAGGGGCGACGGAACTCGCTCGTCAGGGCTTTCCGGTCTTCACGGCGGTCACGTAGGCGCGGATTGTCGTCCACACGCCGCCTATCTCCGAGGAGTCGAAACGCATGGCCACGACTGCGTCGCCGCCCTTCACCTCTGCAAGTCTTGCCCACGTCGACACATGGGGCGGCGCCGGTCAGGTCGCACTCCGGGTCAGGATTCGTTCGTGGGTGTCCTTTGCGGCCACCCTCCCTGTGCGAGACATGGCATGGAAATCCACCGAAATCGGCCGTTATCCCCCACTTGTCCTCTAGGAAGCCACAATCTGGGCCGCCTACGATGAAGTCCCGAGACGTAAGGGAGCGGTCCCGCACGAACGGAAAACGTTCCCATCAGTGCAGCCAGCGGGGGGGCCGCCTGAGTTTTTCGCGGCCACCGCTGGCTGTGGTTGGTGAGTCAACGCGACAGCCCTTGACCGGTCGATCGCTGGCTGTAACATACGGGCCCATTGAAATTACGATGTTTCCTTTAGCCGGAGCGCCGTGGTCCGAGCGGGATGACACCGCACGAGACGGGTTCGCTCGGTGAGCCAAGCGACTCTCGAGTCGACCGCCCTGGCGAGCTCCGACGAGGTGCGACCCGCGCGGACGCCGGCTTTCTCTGCCCGGCACGACTTTGTCGCACGGGACCTCGCTATCACCGCGAGACCAGGCACACATCCGTCACGGTTCGTCGTTCATGGTCATAGGCGGCGAAGCCATTCGGCAAAGAACGGGTCTGCGACAACCAGCGCCCCCTGTCGCTCCGAGAGGGTCTCGTCGCCGCTGAGCGCCTCGATGGCACGGCGAACCCCTGGTGGTCCCGCGTAGCCGATATTTCTGGCGAACTCTGCGGTGTAGGGCTGCTCAACCCGGCGGCGCACGGCGATGCCGACGAGCACCCGGCGATGTCTGATCGACATCCTGGAGAACCCATCGGTGAAGTTCGGGTCTTCGCGTCGGATCACCCCGCTCATGCCATCGTCAGCATCACTGCTGGCGATCCGATCTCCGGCTCGGTCGAAGACCTCGTAGGCCAGGCGCTGGATGTCGTAGGGAACCGGTCCGGCGAGTTCGCAGATGCGTTCAGCCGCCGCCTCGCTCATCTCCTTGGTACCGTGTCGCGCCCGGTCAACCAGGTAGCGGACCATGACGTGCTCGTCGATCGGCCCGAGGGCGAGGCGCTCGGCCATGTTGTAGAGCGGTGCTCCGCGGGAAAGAACAAGGGCGTCCATGAGGTACTGGCGCGATCCAGCCACAATGAGCGACACCTTCGGATGCTGGTCCCCGAGTGCCTTGAGAGCAGGCGCGAGCCCACCGCCCAGCTCCCCGACCGCCTGGATCTCGTCGAGGATCAATACTGCGGGCCGCTCCTTGGCGAGAGAGGACAGAATCGCGTATACGTCGTCGAGAACAACGATCGCAGCACGCTCGGCGAGACCCCCGAATGTGAAACGAGGCTTACCCGTGTCATCGAGGGTCAGAGCGGGCTGCACCCTGAGCCGCCGCAGCAGCTCGGGGAGACCCTGACGAGCTCTGCGTACCCGCCCGCCTTCGGTTGTGTAGGCCCCGGCGACGAGGCGGCTGGCGAAGGTGTCGAGCCCCGGACAGTGCATCAGGTTCACGGAGATCACCGCACCGTGGTCCTCGCGAACGAGTTCGGCGGCGCGGTCGATGAGCGAGGTCTTGCCGTAGCGGCGGGGGGCAGTGACGGCCACGCTGATGCCGCTGACCATGCGGGACACCAAGTCGGCGACCTCCGCGTCCCGGCCGATGAAATGCGGGCCGCTCACCGGCCCGCCGTAGCTGTAAGGATTCCGTGTCGCCACGCTCCGATGATACTCCGCTCGATAATACGAATATGTATAATCGGCTCGAGTATCACGGGCGTCGTCATGACCGCCTGCAGCGCCGCCCGGTGGACCGACTTCGGGGCGGCCGCCGTCGCGGCCGGCGCCACGTTGTCCGGATTGGTGCTCGTGGCTGTCTCGATGAACCTCGCTCGGATCCTGCCCCGAGTCTCCCGTCCCGTGCCCGGCAGTCGATGGCTACCTATGGTGCAGGGTCAAACCGCGGCGCTAACGTATGGCACGGCTTTGGCCCAAGGGGGGGTATCACATGTCCTGGCGTTTGCCCGTTGCACCGAGGCTGGCCCTCGCTACCGGCGTGGCCGCGCTTGTCGCGGTCGCCCCTGGTTGGAGCAACTCCATTTGGGCTTCGGCCCCGACAGCCCACACGCCCTTCCACACCGCCCATCCGCCCAAGCACGGCCCTCTATCAGGAACATGGTCGGGGAGCTACAGCGGCGCTTTCAGCGGCACCTTCACGTTGACGTGGCAGCAGTCGGGACAGAAGCTGAGCGGCACGATTAAGGTCTCTGGGTTAAAGGACGTACCCACGAGCATCCACGGGATCGTCCAGGGCGCCTCCATCCGCTTCGGCACCGTCGGCTCAGAATCAATCACCTACGCGGGCTCGGTCTCAGGCAACTCCATGTCCGGCACCTGGAAGATGCAGGCCGGCGGCCGGTCCTTGGGCGGCGGCTCCTGGCACGCCTCCAAGTCGTCCTGAAACGACGGGCACGTACCCTCGGGCGATTTTTCGCTGTCTGTGGGCCGGGTTTCTCCTACCTAGCCCGTGTCGCATATAGCTCACAGGACTCAGGTCTATGTCTGGCCCACCCCCTTCAGCGCTCAGAACTGGGGCTTGGGCACGAACATCGGCGCCAGGCTGCCGGTCGCGGGCGAGGTCCAAATCCCTGATACCGCCCGTCTTTCTTGCCGCGACGAACTACCGGAGCCTGTTCGTGTCGATGTCCAACGGGTACGAGCTGGTGCGAAGCGAAGACGGCTGACCGGCGTCGATGGGTAGGAGAACTCAGCCACTTGTGCCGGGCGCGTCAGGAGTTGTTCGCGAACTCCTCGACCATCCGGTAGGCCTCGTCGTCGTGGAACTGTACCGGTGGCGACTTCATGAAGTAGGCGCAGGGCGCGATCAACGGTCCGGCGAGGCCCCGGTCGAGGCCGATCTTGGCGCACCGGAGGGCATCGATGATGACGCCGGCCGAGTTCGGCGAGTCGTGGACCTCGAGCTTCAGCTCCAAGTTGAGGGGCACGTCTCCGAAATTGCGGCCCTCCATGCGGATGTAGGCCCACTTGCGGTCCTCGAGCCAGGGCACGTAGTCAGAGGGGCCGATGTGCACGGAGTCTGCCGGGAGCGGGCGGTCGATCTGGCTCGTGACGGCCCGGGTCTTCGAGATCTTCTTCGACACGAGCCGTTCACGCTCCAACATGTTCTGGAAGTCCATGTTGCCAGCCACGTTCAGCTGGTAGGTGCGGTCGAGCACCATGCCCCTGTCCTCCATCAAGCGGGTCAGGACCCGGTGGACGATCGTGGAGCCGACCTGGCTCTTGATGTCGTCACCGATGATCGGCAGGCCGGCGGTAGTGAAGCGGTCCGCCCACTCGGGGTCGCTCGCGATGAACACCGGGATGGCGTTCACGAAGGCGACGCCAGCCTCGAGCGCGGCGGTGGCGTAGTGCTTCTGCGCCTGCTCGGAGCCGACGGGAAGATAGGCGACGAGCACCTCTGCCCCGCTGCGCCGCAGCACGTCCGCGACGTCGACAGGCGGGGCGGGCGACTCGTCGACTGCCTGGCGGTAGTACTTGCCCAGCCCGTCAAGTGTCGGGCCGCGCTCGACGGTGACGCCGAGAGCCGGGACGTCGGAGAACCGGATCGTGTTGTTGTTGGAGGCGAAAATTGCCTTCGAGAGGTCGAGGCCTACCTTTGCCGCGTCGACGTCGAAGGCGGCCACGAACTCGGTGTCGCCGACGTGGTAGCCACCGAGCGATACGTGCATGAGGCCAGGAACCCGGTCCTCCGAGTCGGCGTCGCGGTAGTACTCAACTCCTTGCAAAAGGGAGCTGGCACAGTTGCCCACTCCCGCGATGGCGACCTTGATCTTGCGTTCCGTCTGACTCATGACTTACTCCTTTCAGTGGCTGCCTTCTTGAACACCGGACGCGCGTGGGCAACTGACGCGTTCGAGAAGGCAGACGGGTTTTCAATGGCGTGGGTCGGGCGCACCTGAAGCTTCTCGGGCACCGGTGAGGAGACCTGAGCCGCCTGCTCGGCGGCTATGAGACTGTCGATCCAGCTCAGATCGTGTTCGGTCGCTTCCTTGTCGTGGTCGACGAGGGAGCGCTGGTAGCGGTCGAGCGGCCGCCAGGGTGACTCGACTGCCCGACGCGAGCCTTCTCGAGCGTCCAGAAGCTGGGCGCGCCGGCGTTGCAGGAGCAACAGCCGGGCTTCCGGGCTCAGATATCGGGCGAAGGCCCAGCGCAGCGCGAAGCCACGCCCACCTTCAGGCTTGGGCTCTTCGGCCTCGAGCAAGCGGTGGAACAGCTCGTCGCCCCGGGCGGTGAGCTCGTACACGCGCCGGCCTCGGGTGCCTGTGCCCGACCGGATCGCGGCCGCGCGGCGAGAGGCGAGGCGTGCTCTAAAAGCGGCTCTCTCGCCCGCGATCGAGCCGGCGGAAGTGAACGTGAGCGGAGATGGCGTCTCCGACGAAGCGCGGCCGGGGGCGACTTCGTGGACGGCGCCGGCAGCCTCGAGGCGTGCCAGTGCGGGATAGAGCGAACCAAAGGAGAGGCTCGAGAGAAGCCCGAAATCCCCGCGCAGGCGTTTGCGCAGGTCATAGCCGTGCATGGGGTGCTCCTTCAAGAGCCCCAAGATCGCCAACTCGAGCACGGACACTACTATATCACGTCGACATATCACTTCGATATGTCGACGGGCACTGGCGTAGACGCCGGTGGTGTTCAAACCCCTTCGCGCAGGCGCTGCTATGTTCGTCGTTGGACGCTCTAATCGACCGTTGGCGGCACGGTTCGCCAGCAGCCGGCAGCTTCTTCGGCGGGTCCGATCCAAAGGGGTGACATGGAGCGCGAGCTCGGCGCTACAGGGACGTCGGACCCCGGGGTGGCGGCGCCGGGGGAG
>Ga0326727_10002844_pt1 | contig 57294 bp, 55 predicted proteins | sample MB2enrmetagenome_FD_207643 | JGI IMG/M metagenome (GOLD analysis project Ga0326727, IMG submission 207643) | Lab enriched peat soil microbial communities from McLean, Ithaca, NY, United States - MB29MY | ecosystem: Environmental > Terrestrial > Soil > Wetlands > Peat | place: USA: New York... | reverse complement strand
TGAAAATAACCGCTCCGAAGAGTATGGGGAAGTTCGCTTTATGGTGCTTCTATTCGCAAATCAGAATGAGACGCCTAAGGAACTGTTGAATACCATCATGACAGACATCGAGCACTTTGTAGGGAACACACCACAACATGACGACATCACGCTCATATTGCTGAAGGCCATCTAATAGTTCTTGTTTGGTCGGCTTGAAGTATACAGAATATACGTTATCAGACGTTGTATATAGGCCATAACCATTGCTTTTTGTCCTATAAACCGCTTGGAATCAGTAAATCTCTGGCGAAAGCAGGTCGGCCATGGTCTCCCGACGTCGAATCAGTCGTGACTTAGTTCCCTCCACAAGCACCTCGGCGGGTCGCGGCCGCGTGTTGTAGTTCGAGCTTTCCGCCATTCCATAGGCTCCTGTGTCGAGAATGGCAAGCAAGTCTCCCGGCTCAACCGGTGCAAGCTGACGATCACGCGCAAAAAAGTCGCCCGTTTCGCAGATCGGTCCTACAACATCTACGATCTTTGGTTTCCCTGCCCTCGGCCTGACCGGCACAATCTGGTGATAAGCCTGGTAAAGCGCGGGGCGGATAAGGTCGTTCATGGCGGCGTCGGTAATTACAAATGTCTTCTTCCCATTGCGCTTGACCTCAACGACGCGCGTCAAGAGCGCTCCTGCCTGGGCAACAATAAAGCGTCCCGGCTCGATGAGTATCTTTCCCTCAAAACCCTCTATCGCCTTCACGATGGCGTTGGTATATTCGCGCGCACGGGCTTCTGCGTCGAATTTGCCTGCGTGGTAGTTAATCCCCAGCCCGCCGCCCGCATCTACGGTCTGGAGGGTGATGCCCTCGCGCTTCAGTTGCCGCAGCAACTTGTTCACCCGCTCCATGGCCTCTCCAAAAGGAGCCGCAGAGCAAATCTGCGAGCCGATGTGGAAGCTGACGCCGTGTGGCTCAAGCCATCGGCTACCTGCTGCGATCTTGTATATCTTCAACGCCTGCCGGATGTCGATTCCAAACTTATGCTCGCGCAGTCCTGTGGAAATGTATGGATGCGTTTCGGCAAAGACATCGGGATTGACGCGCAGCGCGAAGCGCGCTTTACGCCGGAGTTTGGCGGCGCGAGCGGCGAGCAGCTTCAACTCCGCCTCGCTCTCGGCGTGAAATTCGAGAATTCCCGCCTTCAACGCCAGATCGATCTCGGCGACCGTTTTGCCTACGCCGGAAAAGACAACCCGGCCAGCAGCCTCTGGCGTTGCCGCCAGCACCCGCTCCAATTCTCCACCACTCACAATGTCAAAACCTGCGCCATGCTCCGCTAATAGCTTCAAAATAGCCAGCGCGGAGTTGGCCTTGACCGCGTAGCAGACCATATGATCCCTGCCCGTCAGTGCCTGCTGAAAAAGCCTCAGCCGCTCGACGATTTGGCTGGCGGAGTAAATGTAGAGCGGCGTCCCATGGCGTTTGGCCAGCGCTTCCAAAGAGATCTTGTCGCAATACAGAGCGCTGCCCTGCTGCGGATGGCAGAAGGGGCGCGACGATAATGGCAAATGCTGAGTCAAGATAAACTTTCCGAAATGAATCTCTCTTTAGAGCCTACAGCATATCCGAGAGGCAATCGAGCATTAAGATATTATTGAAGCTTTTCGGTCAAAAGACTGCGCTTGCTGTGCCCGTTAAACGCTCTATCGCTCATTACAATGTCGGTATGACGAACTGGTGCAGCCACTCACCCATCTGCGCGGCAACCTTCTTCGGCTGCTCGTAAGCGGCAAAGTGCCCGGCATCGGTCAGCAGCTGGAACTCGCACCCGCCTGGTGCGGCTTGGAAGGCTTCCATCTCGGCCGTGCTTATACCGGGATCTTCGCCACCGGCAATGGCCAGAACAGGAACCTCGATGGTTGCAACCGTAGGTACGGAGTCCGGCCGCGTGCCCAGGCCCGCCTGCACAGCGACCAGGGCCTCCGGGGTCAGCGTCATACGAGCACGCAATTGTTTTACGATATTGGGTTGTAGCTGGCGGGCGGTTGCCCCGATCAAATTCTGGGCCATGCCGTCGAAGAGAGTCGCGCACTTGCCCTCTCTCGCCTGTGCAATGGTAACGACGCGCCGGGAGAGGTTGGCAACCGCGTCCGGCTGCGGCTTTGAGCAGACGAATGCCAGCCCACGCACTCGCTCTGGAGCCTGACGCCATAGCTCGAGTAGCACCGAGCCGCCAACGGAGCAGCCGGCAAAAACTGCCGCTGAAATCTTTAAATGGTCGAGCAGAGCGAGGACATCGGTGGCCAATCGCGCCATGGTCAGCACGGGGGCATCGGGAACCAGCGCAAAGCCGCCTACCGGCAGGCTTCCCAATTCTGAAGCGCCATGCCCGCGCAGGTCAGGAACTATCGCGCGGATGCCGGCCAGGTTTTCGGTGAGCGGACGCCAATACTCCCCATCAATCGGCGTGGGATGAAGAAAGACCACGGGCAAACCAGCCCCTGTCTCGCGATAGGCCAGCGACGTCCCGTCTGATTCGTACGTTCTATTCATAGCAAGAGAATACGCTCAGGGCAGCCGAATCGGCTCCTCGGGAATGCCTATCCAGCAAGCCAGATAAACCAAACCTACCATCCCGCCAGAGAACAAAAGCCCGAGTGCCGTAAAGATGCGAACCAGCGCAACATCCCAGCCGTAAGCCTGCGACATGCCGATGCAGACCCCGGCGATCTGGCGGCCCACTATGGGGCGGACCAGCGGCCGTCCAGGAATGAAGGTTGCTGCGGGAACAACCGCGCCGCAGTTGGAACAGAAGCGCGCGCCTGCGGGCAACCCGGTTCCACAGTGATTACAAAATAAGGCCATTGCCAACCCCTCCCTCAGAAAAACCAGCTCTAGGTGCATATACGGCGTCGGGGCGGCGGTGGTTCCCTCTTCAAATAGAAGTTCCGCCTAGCCTCACGGTTCGTGGTAGGGATTACGCAGATGCTTACGCGCTGTATCGGCGCGCGAAGTATTCGGGCCTGCTTCGATGGCTGCTTTGTAGTCCCTGACAGCCAACTCGCGCTCGCCCTCCATGTCGTGGCACTCGCCGGCATTCAGCAGTGAGCGGATCTTGAGTTCCGGGCCAACATGCTTGGTTCCCGCGGCCTGCTCAAATGCCTGAGCCGCCTCTGCATAGTGGCGCTGTCCACGCAGTGCGTCACCCAGCCCAAAGTAGGCCAGCTCCAGTTGCGCCTGGGCAAAATATCCAGGCTTGGCGCTGTCCGCAATAAGATTCCTGTAAGCCTTCACCGCGGCCATGCCCTCGCCCGCATCCCTGCGCAGGTTGGCCTCTTCCAGGCAAAAGAGAAAGTCATGGGGATACTGTTCTTTAAGCTTGCGAACCACCTCGATAGCCTCTTTGTACTTGGCCTCGCGGCGCAGGAAAAGTGCAATCACAGTACGCGACTCAACACTGGTGATCACGCCGCGATTGCCTGAGTCGTTAAGCATCTCAAGGCCGCGCGTCTTCGATCCGGTAATCCCGGTAAAGCCAATCAGCAGCTTGAAGGGCCAGGGCAGCGCGCCCACCACGTACTCATATACCCCCGTCACCAGCTTGGCGTCAACATAATCCGGGTCCAGCTTCAGCACGCGCTCTTCGTCATCTTTGGCCTTGGTGGCCAGCCGGAAGCCCGCTCCATAAGCCCTTTCCACCATGGCTACATAGGCGCACTTCAGGCTGCGGACCCATCCGCGGGCAAAAAGCGCATCGATGTCGTCGTGATTGTGCTCAATGCGTACGTCCGCCTCGTGAATGGCCTCGTCTGCCAGTCCCAGGATGCGGTCGCGGGTTGCGGGGTCTTCCTCGGTCGCGTGACGTCCGGTCAGGAAACCATCATTGGCGTAGAAGGTCGTGTCCAGCAGGTCGAGCCGGTAAAGTTCCTGAAAAATCAGGGCGTTAAGCAGCAGCGCTGTGGCTTGCGGATCGCCCGGATGCGCCTCGCGAATGCGCTCGAACCGCTTCACGGCGCCGGGATAATCCAAGTTGTAGAAGTGTTCATAGGCCACTCGCACCTGCGGCTCGCGATTCAGTGGGTTGGTATGCACCTCTATGGCCCAGCCCGCGTTGGCCGTTAAAAACAACGCGAATCCGTACCAACATGCGCGTATCCAGCTTGAACCGCTCTTCAAACCCACTTCCCCTCCCTGCTCACAGAATACGCTGCAAGATTCCGGGTCTCCAGCGCTCATCCCGTCCCGGAATGAACAATGTCCAGGGCAAGATGCGCAAGCCATCGCTGACCACTGTAAAAGCCTCTGCTTCTACGCAGAAAGTTTTTACTCGCGTGCGCGAAAATTGCTCTCCGTTATGTCCCCGATTTTTTCTCGATCTTGGCCCAGGAGTCTTTGAGCGGCAGCGTCCGGTTAAACACCAACTTCCCAGCAGTCGAGTCCGGATCCAGGCAGAAATATCCAACTCGCTCGAACTGGAAGCGGTCATCCAGCCGGGCATTCGCAAGTGACGGCTCAAGCTTAACGCCGGTGAGGATTTCCAGCGAGTTGGGATTGAGATTGTCGAGAACGTCCTGGCCTTCTTCCAGGTCGTAGGGATCGGACTTGGCGAAGAGGTTGCCATAGAGACGAATTTCGGCTGAAATGGCGAGGGCGCATGAGACCCAGTGGATAGTGGACTTAACCTTGCGGCCGTCGGGAGAGTTGCCGCCTCGGCTGGCCGGATCATAGGTGCAGTGCACCTCGACGATGTTGCCGGCTGAGTCCTTGACTACATTTTGTGCGGTAATGAAATACGCATTGCGCAGGCGCACCTCCTTGCCGGGCGAGAGGCGGTAATACTTGGGTGGAGGAACCTCTCGAAAGTCGTCGTGCTCGATGTAAAGCTCGCGGGAGAAAGGCACCTGACGGGTCCCGGCTGAGGGGTCTTCGGGATTGTTGGCGACCTCGACGAATTCTTCTTTTCCGGCTGGATAGTTGTCGATGACCAGCTTGAGAGGACGCAGCACGGCCATGGCGCGGCGCGCGCGGCGGTTCAGGTCATCGCGCTGGAAGTGCTCAAGCATCTCAAAATCGGTGCTGCCGTTGGTGCGTGAGACGCCGGCCTGGGCGACGAAGGTACGGATCGCTTCCGGGGTAAATCCGCGGCGGCGGATGCCGCAGAGCGTGGGCATGCGGGGATCGTCCCAGCCGTTGACGCGCTTTTCCTGCACCAGTTGCAGAAGCTTGCGCTTGCTGAGCATGGTGTAGGTGATGTTCAGGCGGTCAAACTCAAACTGATGCGAGGGGAAGATGCCCAACTGTTCGATGTACCAGCGGTAGAGGGGCTGATGATCAGCAAACTCCAGAGTACACATGGAGTGGGTGACCCTCTCGATGGAATCCGATTGGCCGTGGGCGTAGTCGTACATGGGATAGATGCACCACTCGTCGCCGGTGCGATGGTGCGATGCGTGCAGGATGCGGTACATGACCGGATCGCGCATATTCAGATTCGGTGAGGCCATGTCGATCTTGGCTCTCAAGACTCGTGTCCCGTCGGGGAACTCGCCGGCCTTCATTCTCTGAAAGAGGTCGAGATTTTCTTCGACAGACCTATTTCGATAGGGTGAGTCCTTGCCGGGCTCCGTGAGGGTGCCGCGGTGCTGGCGGATCTCGTCGGCTGAGAGGTCATCGACATACGCTTTTCCGGCCTTGATGAGCTGCAACGCCCACTCGTAGAGCTGACCAAAATAATCCGAAGCATAGCAAAGGCGCTCCCACTCAAAGCCCAGCCAACGCACGTCCTCCATGATGGAATCGACGTACTCCTGCTCCTCTTTTTCAGGGTTGGTGTCGTCGAAGCGCAGGTTGGTCTTGCCGCCGAACTCGTCTGCCAGGCCAAAGTCGATGCAGATGGCTTTGGCGTGGCCTATGTGCAGGTAGCCGTTGGGCTCGGGAGGAAAGCGGGTCTGAATGACGGCGTCGCCGTACTTTTTGGTGCGCACATCCTCGGCAATGATCTCGCGGAGGAAGTTGGAGGGAACGGCTTGCGTTTCCGGATTATCGTTGGTCATGGCTTCGATTCCTTACTGGCTGCAATTCCTGTTACTACGATTCTACGGGAGGAACTTTGCTCAACCGAGCGATTGCAGGCTGGCCACGGCCTGACGAATGCGCGCAAGGCAAATATCGCAGCCCAGCACGGCCATGGTTTCAAAGAGCGGTGGCGCATTCTTACGTCCGCATACGGCTACGCGGATAGGCTGAAAGGCCTGCCCGGCCTTGAGTCCTAGTGACGCTGCAGCCTGACGAAGCGCCTGGTCAAGCGAATCGTGATCGAAGTTGATTCCGGGCAGAACTTCAAGCGCGTGCTGAAGGACGCGGCGTGCCATCGCCGCATCGCCCTTTTGCGGAATCAGCTCGGCTGGGTCGTAGGGCGCGAGTTCTTTCAGGAAGAAAAAGTCGGCTGCGGAGGGGGCGTCGCGCAGCAACTTTATGCGCTCGCGGATAAGCGGCGTGACGGCGAGTATTTTTTCAGGCGACGCCTCAAAGCCAACCTGCGTGAAGACTGGTCCAAGTAAAGATGCGAGCTGCTCAACGGGCAGTGCGCGGATATGCTCGGCGTTGAGCCAGACAGCCTTGGGGTCAAAAGGGTCTTCCTCGGTAAAATTAATGACGGCGTTGGCGCGGTTGACGCCCTCCAGGGTGAATGCGGCGGTAAGCTCGTCGCGCGAAAGGAACTCACGGTCGTCCTTGGGCGACCAGCCCAGCAGGCAGAGGAAGTTGACGAAGGCTTGGGACAGAAAGCCTGCATCGCGATAGGTGGTGATGCTGACGACGGGGCCATGTTTCCGTTTTGACAGTTTGGCCCCGTCAGGGGCGACGAGCAGCGGAAGATGGGCAAACTGCGGCGGCTCGACGCCGAGGCCCTCGAAAATCAACAGGTGCTTGAAGGTGTTGGTGAGGTGATCCTGACCGCGGATAATGTGGCTGATGCCGAGATCGGCGTCGTCGGCGCAGGAGGCCAGGTGGTACGTCGGCATCCCGTCCGAGCGTAGCAGGGCGAAGTCTTCCACTTCATCGGCGAGCTTGGACTGCGCGCCGTATACGCTATCAGCAAATTGCAAACTCCGGCCCTGGCCGCGCGGTACGCGATAGCGGAGGGCGAACGATTCTCCGGAATTAGCGCGGCGGTCGGACTCCTCGATGGACATTTCCCTCATTCCGGGATTGAAGAGCCAGGCGCCTTGCGCCGAGGATTGATTGTCTTCTCCCACATGGGCGGGGGTGAAGTCGCGATAGGCCAGGCCTTTGGCGAAAATCGCTTCGGCTTGCCGGCGGTGCAGTGCGAGACGTTCGGATTGCCTGTATTCTTCGTCCCACGAGAGCCCCAGCCAGCGCAGGCCTTCAAAAATAGACTGAACGCTGGCCTCGGTGTTGCGCTCTACGTCCGTGTCGTCCAGGCGCAAGACCATGGTGCCATGGTTATGGCGGGCAAAGAGCCAATTGAAGATAAATGTGCGCGCGCTGCCCACGTGCAAAAAGCCCGTGGGCGAGGGCGCGAAACGAACGCGGGGCGTTTTTGCCGGGGAGAGACTTGAATCAGGCATCTTGATTGTATGTTACCAATCTCGACGCCGAAGCGCTCCCTCTTGAGTTGATCGACCCAGTTCAACCCCGGGGAGGATACGGCGGCTGTTGCCAGACAGGCGGAGGCGCGGGCACAACCTTCCAGTCGGAGAAGGCCAGAATGTAGAGAAGAACCACAGTGCCAAACGACGGAATGATACATAGAAGCGACAGCCAGGGCGAAAAGCCTGCCTTTTTCAGGATGAACCAGCAGGGCACCATCACAATGGCAATCGCCACGAGAATGATGATTGGGATAAGCGCGAGCATTACCATGACTACATGCTGGACAAGCGCTGGATCGGGCTCATTTTGCAACATAAACGCCAAATATAGCATTCAGGACGCTCCAAGGGTGAGATAAGAACTCGCTGCTACGATAAAGCCAAATGGAGAAATCCGCAACCACTTAATCGCCCGGCTGCGAAATTGGTCTTATAGGCCCGGTCCATCGCATGAAATCTTCTTGGCCAAAGTAACTATTAACCGGGGCATAAGTATCCAGATTTGAACGATCGGTCTGTTGTTCCAGGACCTTTGTTCCCTGCCCTACGGAATCTCCTCGGTATCGAAGTCCATCCCGTCTCGTTTTTTGGGAACTCCGTGGACGGAACTGAGCAGGTCTTCTACAACGTCTTCCAATTGGCGCTGGCTTTCGATCACGGCGCTCATGCTCTTCAGGTCCTCGGGTTCAATAACGCGCTCCACCAGGGCGATGGCGTGGCATTGGGCGACGCGGTCTAGCTTCAGCCCCTCCGGGGTCTTGGCTTTGATGCTGACCTGGTCCGTGCCCAGGCCCAGCATCTCGGCGATTCGGGCGCGCATCTCGCCGGAGACGGGGCCGATCTTTGGCTTAGCCAGAATCAGTGTGGTGTCGATGTTTACGATGCGGTAGCCGGCGCGTTGCAGCGTATCCAGCGCCAGGTTAAGGAAGATGGCCGAATCGGCGTTCTTCCAGCGCGGGTCGCCGGGAGGAAAAAAGCTGCCGATATCGCCGGCGGCAATGGATCCCAGCAGCGCGTCGGTCACGGCGTGCAGCAGCACATCGCCGTCGGAGTGGCCTTCCAGGCCCTCCGGGTGGTCGAGCTTGACTCCGCCGATGCGCAAGGGCACGCCGGTCTTGAATACATGCGAGTCGTAGCCAAATCCGATCCGTGTTTCCATGGTTACCGTGCCTGTTCTTGCGTGGAATCCGCTCTTAGCGGGCTTGCCTGCGCAGGTAAAACTCGGCCAACTCCAGATCTCCTGGTTGGGTGATCTTCAGATTCACTGCGGAGCCATGGACGACGGCCACAGGATTGCCTGCGCGCTCCACTACTGATGCTTCGTCTGTGCCCACAAATCCGTCTGCCTGGGCCTCTGCGAAGGCGCTCCGCAAGAGGTCGAAACGGAAGCCTTGCGGCGTCTGCGCCTGCACAATAAACTCGCGCGGAATAGTGGAGGTAATCAGCGCGCCGTGCGCGGTCCGCTCCACCTGCTTGATGGTGTCCACGGCCGGCAGTCCCACGATGGCCGCCCCATGCTCAATCACCGCGTCAATGGTGCGCTCGATGGTAGCCGCGTCAATCAGAGGCCGGACGGCATCGTGTACCAGAACAATGTCGTCGGACTGGGCCGGCAATGCAGCCAGCGCATGGGAGACAGAATCCTGACGGCAGTCGCCGCCTTCCACCACGCGAACCCGGCTGGCAAAACCGTACTCGGCAACCTGCGCCTGGACGCGCTCCATCTCCGTATTGCGCACAGCCACGTAGATCGCTGTCACCCGCGCAACCGAGGCAAAGGCGCGCAATGAGTGGATCAGGATGGGTACCCCATCCAGCGCAAGAAACTGTTTGGGCTGCGGTCCGGCCATCCGGGTTCCCAGCCCCGCAGCGGGAAGAATCACAAAGACTTGCATCGGTTGGAGTATAGCACTGTGTGAGGTGGAGTTCTTGTGAAAAGCAGCGGGGAACCTATATAGTTTCCCCATTCTATCTACGAGAAACACGGAAAGAATGGGACACTTGGCTACTCCCCGAACGGTTCCACATATTGCATTTCTTTGGTCGCGCTAAAGCCCAGGGCCTCATAGAGGGGCCGGCCAGTGTCGGAACTGTGCAACGCTACCATGCGAATGCGCCGTCGGTGTGCCTCTGTCATGCAGCGTTCCACCAGGGCCCGAGCCAGGCCGCGTCGCCGGTACTCCGGGTCAACGAAGACGTTCAGCACGTAACCGCGGTGCTCCCCAGCGGGATCGTGAGTGTTAGGTGGCCAGTCCAGAATCAGAAGGCTAGCCGAGGCAATGGGGTGATTGCAGTCCTCGGCGATCCAGGCAAGATATTTGCCTTCGCCGATCATGCGCGTGACCCATGGCTCAAAGTTCCGGTTCATGGTTTCCATATCCACATCGTCCGGACAGCCCATATCCAGGAACATAGCCCTGCGATGGGCGGTGATGAGTGCGGCATCGGCAACGGTTGCAGCGCGTATCTCAAACATTGATTCCAGTATATTTACTGACTGGGCAGAGAATGGGGATGCGGCAGAGGCCTTATCATTTTGGAATGCGCGCAAAGCTACCCATCGATGTGTCGATGCTCCGGCCAGGACTCCGCCTGGCGGTGGGCCTGTCTGGCGGCGCAGACTCCGTGGCCCTTGTACGGGCCCTTGCGGAGCGGCGCCGGGAGCTTGGTTTAGTGCTCCACACCGCCCATCTGCACCACGGATTGCGTGGCGAGGAGGCAGACGGCGACCTTGCCTTTGCCCGCGCGCTCGCCGTCCAACTTGGCCTGCCTTTCCACGAAGCAAAGGTAGATGCCGGGGCAACTGCAAAAGAAAACGACGAAACCATTGAGGAAGCAGCCCGCCGCCTTCGCTACGGCTGGTTCCGGCAGCTCATGGCTTCGGGCACCGTGGAAGCCGTGGCTACGGCGCACACACGCGACGACCAGGCTGAGACCGTTCTGGCCAAGTTCCTGCGTGGTGCATGGACCGAAGGCTTGAGCGGAATCCATCCGGTGATCGAATATCCCGAGGGCCGCATCCTGCGCCCGTTGCTCTCCACCACGCGGGCTGAGGTCGAGGCCTATCTGAACTCGCTGGGCCAGCGCTGGCGCGAGGATTCATCGAACAGGCATCTCACTTTTACCCGCAACCGCATCCGCCACGAACTACTGCCGCTGCTGGAGAGTTGGAACCCGCAACTGCGCGAGCACATGTCGCAAATGGCCCAGTTGGCTCGCGATGAGGAGGCCTGGTGGACGGACGAGCTACTCCGCCTTGCCCCGCAGTTGCTCCTGCATGGCCGCCCGGTCCGGGGCGGAGGCCGAGCCTCGGGTGATGGCCTGGCACTCTATCTCATCCGCCTGGCTTCACTCGCGCCAGCCCTCCAGCGACGGCTTTTGCGCTTCGCCACAGAGCAACTGGGCGCGGCAATCGATTTTCCCTCAACCGAAGCGCTACGCAACCTGGCCCTCACTGGTCGCGCAGGACAGAAGCTCGAACTGGTTCATGGGCTCCGTGCAGAGCGAACCGCGCGTGAGCTGCGGCTATCCATTTTGCCTGCTGCAACGGCTCGTAAGGCTGGCGCGGAGCTTTCTACTGAGTACACGTTTGCCGTCCCCGGCGAGGTGGCTGTCCCGGCATTTGGGCTGCGGCTGCGAATCGAAAACATGGATGGTTTTACAAATGTTGTAAATTCCCAAGAAAGATCTAGTGCCGCCAGGGTCGCCACACTGCGCAATTGGAGGCCGGGCGACCGTGTTCGGCTGCGCTACTCCTCCGCCCCGCGTAAAGTGAAGGAAGTGCTTGAACGTCTTAAAGTTACCGGATCCAGACGTGCTCTTTGGCCTGTTCTCGAGCTCAATGGCCGCATCGTCTGGATGCAGGGAGTCGAAGTGGAACCCGAACCGGGAATCCGCATCCTGATTTCCAGTCTGAGTGCCCCAGCGGATTCGGCCTTGTAATTGCTCCATATCTTTCGGTCTGGAGAGTACAATCTTATTGACTGCTTCTTCGGGCGGAGATAAAAGTGTATCTGCCGTCCAGGCACCGTGTTTTTTTTGTGACTTTGTGGAATGTAACAGCGTCTAAAGGAGATACAGGTGGTGCTGGAGACCCGTTGGACGGATGCTCCAACACGGTAAGAGAGGATTACTGGTGAATTCAACCGTCAAATCGATCATGGTCTGGGCCTGCATCATCGCCGTCGGCATGGTTCTTATTAGCTGGGTAACAAAGGGTGCCAACTTAGGGGCTAAGACCACTGAAATAGGCTACTCGGATCTGTTGGACAAGATCGAGACTGGACAGGTGCAAGACGCCACCATCCAGGGAACCGATGTTCACGGCCACTTGAAGGGTTCCAAGGATGAATTCCATACCACGATCTCCGGAAACACCGCCGACAACCTGGCCAAGGAGTTGCACGCGGCCAAGACGCATTTCGACCTGAAGGACCCGCAAAATAATTACTTGTTGCAGGCGCTGATGAGCTTGGGTCCGTTCGTTCTGTTAATCGGTATCTGGTTCTTCTTCATGCGCCAGATGCAGGCTGGCGGCAACAAAGCGATGTCCTTCGGCAAGAGCCGCGCGCGCCTGCTCTCCATGCAGCAGAAGAAGATCACCTTCAAGGACGTGGCCGGCGTGGATGAGGCCAAAGAAGAGCTGAAGGAGATCATCGAGTACCTGCGGGAACCGGCCAAGTTCCAGAAGCTCGGCGGCCGCATTCCCAAGGGCGTGCTGCTGGTGGGCCCTCCGGGCACCGGCAAGACGCTTCTGGCGCGCGCCGTGGCCGGCGAGGCTAACGTTCCCTTCTTCTCCATCTCTGGTTCGGATTTTGTGGAGATGTTCGTCGGCGTAGGCGCCAGCCGCGTACGCGACCTCTTTGAGCAGGGCAAAAAGAACGCGCCTTGCATCATCTTCATCGACGAGATCGACGCTGTGGGCCGCCATCGAGGCGCTGGCCTGGGCGGAGGACACGATGAGCGCGAGCAGACGTTGAACCAGCTTCTCGTCGAGATGGACGGCTTCGAGTCCAACGACGGCGTGATCCTGGTGGCAGCCACCAACCGTCCCGACGTGCTCGACCCCGCGTTGCTGCGTCCGGGCCGCTTTGACCGCCGCGTGGTGGTGGGCCTGCCTGACGTGCGCGGCCGCGAGGAGATTCTCGGCGTACACGTCAAAAAAGTTCCCGTCTCCGACGACACTAACTTGAACGTCCTGGCTCGCGGAACCCCCGGCTTCAGCGGCGCAGATCTGGCCAACATGGTCAACGAGGCCGCCCTGAGCGCGGCGCGCATGAATCGCAAGCAGGTCACCATGTACGACTTCGAGGTGGCCAAGGACAAGGTGCTCATGGGCGCGGAGCGCAAGTCCATGCTGCTCACCGAGGAGGAGAAGCGGGTTACCGCCTATCATGAAGCCGGCCACGCGCTGGTTTCGTTCATGCGCGAGCACTCCGACCCTATTCACAAGGTCACCATCATTCCCCGCGGCATGGCTCTGGGCGTGACCATCTTTTTGCCCGGCGACCGGCACAATTACACCAAGGAATACCTGGAGGCCAAACTGGCCATGTCCTACGGTGGACGCGTGGCCGAGGAGATATTCCTTAACCAGATGTCCACGGGCGCCGGCAGCGATATTGAAGTCGCTACCGATCTGGCCCGGCGCATGGTCTGCGAGTACGGCATGAGCCGCCTCGGTCCGCTCACCTTCGGCAAGAAGGAAGAGCAGATCTTCCTGGGCCGCGAAATCGCCCAGCATCGCGACTTCAGCGAAGAGACGGCCCGGCAAATCGATTTGGAAGTGCGCCGCTTGATCGACGAAGCCTACCAGTCGGCTCACACCATTGTCGAAACGAATGCCGACGCCATGCACCGCATCGCCGCGGCTCTGCTGGAGCGCGAAACCATCGACTCCGATGAGGTCAAGATGCTCATCGAGGGCAAGGAGCTTCCCCCATTGCGTACGAGTCTTGCCAGGCCTTCGGACACTGGCGGCAACGATGTGCAGGAGGTTCTCAAACCGGAGAGCCGAGGCCCCAGCTATCCTGAAGGCGCGCCCTCGCCGGCTTAATGACAGCGTATTATATGCAATAAGGGCCACTCCTCTCGAGTGGCCCTTATTGCATGTCAGATTCTCAGAATATCTTGTAGCTCACGCCCACGCTGGCTCCGTATGGCTTCAGCGTGGAATTTTCCCAACTCGGCCAATAATGGTACTCGACATCCGCCGCGCGGAGGCTGATCTTATTGGTCAGCTTTACGTCCATGCCTCCGCCGAAGGTGATGTCAAGGTACCTGCCGTAGACACCATAATAGATGGATCCAAAGTCCATTCTTGAGATCCCTCCCAGCGCCTTGCCATAGACAGTTGTTTTCCTGAAGTGATAAACAGGAAGACGCGGGCCAATCAGGTAGTTGTCCTCGGTAATGCCTACGAGCGCGTTAAAGCGCGACCAGCGGCCTTCGGCCTCGAACTGTACCCAGCGCCTGAGCCTCACGTCCACATAAGTTCCCACGCCAAACAGCGGCTGGTTGCTGGCTTGTGCGAAAACGCCGTTATTCCATCCCCCCATATAATCCGGCTGAAAAATCGAAGCCATCCCGCCCGCGGTGATCGAAACCTGCCGGCCGGTGGCGGAAGGAACCACTTGTGCGCCGGCTGAGGCTCCTGTAAGAAGCAGAACTGAGACCAAAAACGAAATGAATAATTTCATTTGTAAAAGGCTCTTTCAGGACAGGCACATCTTCGCGGCCTGGTTACAAAGTTGAATAAAGGGATTATGGAATCCCCGAACCTGAATGGAGCACGCAGCGCATTCCGGTCTGGGGATTCCCTATGCAGGCTATTGCGATGGCGGATGCGACGTGCCCTCAAGCTGCTGAGACGCCTCGCCGGCGGCAGCGGGCGGCGCAGCGGTTGGCGCAGCGGGTGGAGCAGAAGATGGCGTCAGCTTCGATGCATCATAGCGCTGCAACTTATAGAAGATTGGCGTCACCTCCAGCGGCATCTTGTCGCGGGGGTTCATGTAGGAGTAGATCTTCGCGTTGATCTGATGCACCCGGTCGTCCCAGGGATCGGTCTTGAGCCAGCTGCCCAAAGGTAATGCCGGGCGCTGAGTCAGGTCATCCCAGTTCAGCTTGGGAGCCATGTTCTTTAAATCGGCCATCCACGGGGTTCCATCGATCTTCAGCAGAGAGTCGCCAAGCTTGGCTGTATTCAGGGCTCTGAGCACCCTTTCTCGATCCACCAATTGCGCATAAAACAGCCCCGCGGAAGGCAGCTTGTCCTTGTACATGGAGTTCTGCAGATACTCCATGGCGCGCTTGGACGCCTCGGCGTTGTCATGATCCGAGTGGTACATATCGATTTTTCTGAAAGTAGCTTCGTCGGGGAACAACAGGCGGTCGTTGAATGCGTAGCGTGTGTCGATGTGGTGACCCATCACGATGTGGGCCAGTTCCATGGCCACCACGGAAGCGATTGCTTCCTCGGTGGGCAGGCTGTCAATCAATCCCTTGCTGATCAGAATGGTGTTGCCTACGGTGGTGGTTTCCAACGTGGTCGTCAGCAGGATGCGAGTATGCACTTGGTCTGTAAATACCAGATTATTTGGTACTTGCAGGTTGATGACGATCTGATCCAATACCGTGTTTTCATAGCCGCCGGGGGTCAGCGGCGCCACCAGGCCGGCTTCCACAAGCCGGTCGATAACGTTGTTTTCAGCCTGAGTGACCCAGGCGCGCGTGGCTTGTAGAGGACCCACATCCTGCGAGTCGTCGCTCTTATCCACGGCGTCGTCCACCCTCACGCTCACGTTCTCGCTCTCTCGCGTGGGCAGCTTGAGAGAGTAGCCCCAGAAGTGCGTCTGAGCCTTCAACCCAAACTTGTCGCCTGCGGTGCGCTGGGACTCTTCCACGTATACGGCCACTGGCAACCAGATGCCCGGCTGCACGTTCATACGCCAGCTGTCAAAGTGAAAGTACAGGCGTGAGTCGTCCCCGGACCGGGGTTCGGTATACGTGCCGTTAAAGCGGACTATATTGCCGTCCTGGTCCTCGATCCAGATGCGGCCATAAAACCGTCCCATTCCGGTAACCTTGGGCTGCACATCATAAACCCAGGTGCGCACCGACCCCAGAAACTCCTTGCGTACAAAACTGAAGAGATAATGCTGATTATCGAAGCTCCTGGGGTCCAGAAACATCATCTGCGTAAAGCCGGTAGGCGAATAGGTAATTTGAGTATCCAGCCTCAATGCCTTGCTCAGCCCGGTGACGGAGGCCACCGATCCCATGAAGTACTTGTGGTGCTTTGACTTGGTGGACCGGGGTTCGTAGGCCTTGTCGTAAAAGGAGACCTTGCCAAAGTCAATGCGGCTCAGCATGTACTCATCCGAGACCGGCACTTGGTAGAGTTTGATATCCGGCCGGGTGTTCTGAATATAGGTCTCCACCAGTGGCGTGCGCTGCTGAATACTCTTGATCAGAACCTTTTCGCGGCCAACGGCCCGTTCAACCAGTGCCGCTTGCTCCGGGGTGAGTTGATGCACCTGAGAGTACTTGTTTCTGGGCTCTTTCTTTTTTCCAAACCCCAGCGCATACGCGCTCGTGGCACTTAGGGTAATGAGCAGCAAGGCGATGGATATTTTCCGTAACGTCATGTGTGGCTCCTAAGCTGGTTCTTCCGCGTCCTTCTCTGGCCGTCAATTCCGGTTCAGCATTCCTCAGCTGGCACTGCTGATGTTCTTGCCTGTATTTCTGATATTACGCCAACTGGAACGTAATTATCACGTTGGTTGTTTTGTCTACCGGCTGCCCATTATGCGTGGCGGGCCGGAAACGGAACTGTTGCGCTTCCCTGCGAGCCTCATCATCCAGACCATGGCCCAGGCCCTGCACGATGCCCTGCACCACTACTTTGCCATTGGCCATAAAGGTAACACGCAGGATCACGTCACCCTGTACCTTCAGTTGCTTGGCTTCGCTGGTGTACTGAGGCTGCGGCTTTGAAATCACAATCAAGTCTGTATCGGGTGGTCCGGCAACGACCGCTCTGGGGGCTGCCGCCACGGCCGTGGGCACAGTGGGAATTCCGGCAGCGGCCACTTTGCCCATATTCCCCGATGGGGCCACCATGGTGGCTGCGGGGACCACGGCAGAGGCTACTCTTCCTCCGGGTTTGCCATTATTATTGCCGTATTTAAGTCCATCGCCAATGCCGGTCGAGCCCACCACTCCATGGGGGGCTATGGCAGGACCTTGATTTCCGCCGTACATATTTCCTATGGCCGCCACCGTTGCCGGTCCTTTGGCGTTGGGATTGGGCAGCACGCCGAAGGTCTGGCCATAATGCACCGGTTTCGTGGATGGCTTAACGCTGCTGTCCTGCGCCGGCATGGCCGCCGGGGCTAGAGCCGTCTTGGGCTGTGGCGCCAGCCTCACATCCTGTTTGGCGTCCTTGATGACCGGCATCGTCAACTTGGTGTCAATCTGGATCGGTTTAAGTTCGGGCTTGGGTTCCGGCTTGGGGACTTTAATCCGGGGCGCCTCAAACTTTACATCCACTGGCTTTGGCTCCTCGACCGGCGGCGGTGGAGGTATCTTCTCCTTGGGCTTAGGAGGCTCCTTTTTGGCTGGAATGACCAGCAGCGTCTCCTCATAACGGTGCTGCTGGATGGTCTTCTTGGCCATCGCTCCAGCATAGAGAAACAAAGCCAGCAGCAGCCCGTTGACCACCATACTGGTGATAAACGAGCCTGGATTTCGCTCGGGTTCGGGGAGCAATCCGAATGTGGCCCGTATTGAATCAGGCTGGATGGTGCTGCTCATCGCCCTCATTGAAGATTCCGGCATAATCTCAATCCTCGCATATGGTTACATCGGTTGCAACTCGTGCAGTCGCATGACCGGTTTCAAAGTGCCCATGCGCAGAATCGGATGGGGGAGTAAAAGTGAACTACATCTCGTTTGTGTAGCTGCAGATCCGGGAAAAATGTGCACTCATGCATCGAACAGAACACAATCCCTCCATAGCGAAAGAATACCAACTCCCGCGCTTGAAAACACGGTTTAATCTACATCCAGGCTCTGCCGCCGGTAAAGCAAATCAGATCACTGATTCAATCTGTATGCACTCCGGCGGACATATTGCCGCTAGCCTCGGATCAGCACAAACCAACCCTACATATTAGACTCTAAGTTATAACAAATTGCTTTGGAAGGAACGGTTTTTTTCGTGAAAATCCTGGTTACAGGTGGTGCGGGGTACATAGGTGGTACTGTTGCCGGGCTGCTGGTGGAAAATGGCCATAATACCGTTATTTTTGACAATCTGAGCCATAGCCGGCGCAACATTTTGCCCCCGGGTATTGAATTTATCGAGGGAGAACTGGCAGACCGGTTCGCTCTGGATAAGATTTTCATTGCCGCCAAAGCTCAGGGAAAACCCTACGACGCCGTTCTCCACTTCGCCGCCCTCATCGAGGCCGGCGAATCCATGCTCCATCCCGAACAGTATTTTCGCAACAACACCGCCTCCACCCTTGCCCTGCTAGAGGCTATGCTCGCCCACGGTCCCCACCGGCTGGTCTTCAGCTCCACTGCCGCTGTCTACGGCGAACCGGAAGTGATTCCAATCAAAGAAGATGCGCGTCTTCAACCGACCAATGTCTATGGCGAATCCAAGCTACTTGTGGAAAAGATGCTCGACTGGTTCCACCGGATTCACAACCTGCGTTCGGCCTCGCTGCGCTACTTCAACGTGGCTGGCGCCATGGAAGGTCCGAACGGCATCACCCGCGGCGAAGCCCACGAGCCCGAATCCCACCTCATTCCCCTGGTTCTCGACGTCGCCCTTGGCCGTCGTCCTTCCATCCGCATCTACGGAGACGACTACCCCACCCACGACGGCACCTGCATCCGTGATTACATCCACGTCTCCGACCTGGCCGATGCCCACTTACTGGCCCTCAACGCACTGAAAACCGCCCCTGCCGCCGAAAAACGGCTGATCTTCAACCTCGGCAACGGCCAGGGCTTCAGCGTCCGCGAGGTCATCGAATCGGCCCGCCGCGTCACCGGCCATCCCATCCCCGCCGAAGTCCATCCCCGCCGCCCCGGAGACCCCGCTGTCCTGGTCGCCAGCTCTGAAAAAGCCATCCGCGAACTAGGCTGGAAGCCCCGCTACACCCAACTCGATGAGATCCTCCGCACCGCCTGGATCTGGCATCAAACGCGGTATGCGCAGTCATGAGGTCGCATCGGAAGAATCATTCAATATACACAATGTAAGTAAATACTCGACAGTCCTATGCGCCCTCTTGCCCTTTGCATGCATCACTAGATAGTGTTGCTTTCACGCGGCGCCTTCCCGGAAGATCAATTCCCCAGGGCTGCCGCAAGCAGTTTGTTGTTCCCACTTCCCCAAAGGTCGGTTCGCATGACTTCGCTGCCCGCTGTTGATGTTGCCGGTCCTGTTCGTGTAGTTGCCAACCCTGTATCTGCCGTAGCCAGCCAGGATATCGACTCGACTCTGCGCGAAAACCGCATCTTTCCGCCGCTGCCGGAGTTCAGCGCCAAGGCCCACATCCAGAGTCTGGAGCAGTACGAGACCCTCTACAAGCACTCCATCGACAACCCCGAGGCCTTTTGGGCCGGAGTTGCCAGCGAACTGCATTGGTTCAAGCCCTGGGAAAAGGTCTTGGAGTGGAATCTCCCATCAGCTCAATGGTTTGCGGGTGGAAAGCTCAACCTGTGCTACAACTGCGTGGACCGTCACGCACTGGGAGAGCGCCGCGACAAGACCGCATTGATCTGGGAAGGTGAGCCCGGAGAAATCCGCCGCCTGACCTATGCAGAATTACTCGCCGATGTGCAGCGTTTCGCCAACGCCCTCAAGGAGCTGGGTATCCGCAAGGGCGACCGCGTTGCCGTTTACATGGGCATGACCCCGGAGCTGGCCATTGCCCTGCTGGCCTGCGCCCGCATCGGCGTCATCCATTCCGTAATTTTTGGCGGATTTGCCGCCAACGCCATCGCCGATCGCGTCAACGACTCGGCCTGCGTCGCCATCCTCACTCAGGACTCCAGCTATCGCCGCGGCAACGAAATCCAGCTCAAGCGTACCGTCGACGAAGCCATGAACGCCTGCCACACCGTCAAGCACGTGATCGTCTTCCGCCGCACCGGCTCGCCAGTCAACATGGTTGAAGGCCGCGATCATTGGTGGCACGACCTGATGGCCGCCGCCGCACCTGATTGTCTCGCTGAAGAACTGGATTCAGAAGACCCGTTGTACATCCTCTACACCTCCGGCACTACCGGCAAGCCCAAGGGCCTGGTTCACACCACCGGCGGCTATGCCGTTCAGACCTACATCACCGCCAAGTACGTCTTCGATCTGAAAGACGAGGACATCTACTGGTGCACAGCCGACGTCGGCTGGGTCACCGGCCACTCATATGTCGTTTATGGTCCGTTGCAGAATGGCGCAACAGTGCTGATGTATGAAGGCGCGCCCAACTGGCCCGATTTTTCCAGATTTTGGAAAATCGTCGACGACCACCGGGTCACCATCTTTTACACCGCTCCCACCGCCATCCGTGCTTTTATGAAGTGGGGAGACCAGCACGTGGAGAAGTACTCCCTGGCCTCGCTGCGCCTGCTGGGAACCGTTGGAGAACCCATCAATCCCGAGGCGTGGATGTGGTACCGCGAGAAGATCGGCCGCAACCGCTGCCCTATCGTCGACACTTGGTGGCAGACCGAGACCGGCGCCATCATGATCGCTCCCCTTCCCGGCGCGGTGCCGGCCAAGCCCGGCTCGGCCACGCGGCCCTTCTTCGGCATTCAACCTGAGGTGGTCAATAAGGCGGGAGAACCAGTGCCCGCCGGCCATGGCGGTCTGCTCATTGTTCGCAAGCCCTGGCCCTCGATGGCCCGAACCATCTATGGCGATCATGAGCGCTACCGCAAGACCTACTGGAGCGACATCGAGGGCTGCTATTTCACTGGCGACGGCGCGCGCCAGGATGCTGATGGCTACTTCTGGCTCATGGGCCGCGTGGACGACGTGATCAACGTCAGCGGCCATCGCCTGGGCACCATGGAGGTTGAGTCGGCACTGGTCGCTCATCCCAAGGTAGCCGAAGCGGCTGTCGTGGGCCGCCCCGATGAACTCAAGGGCCAGGCCATCTCCGCCTTCGTCACATTGGAAAGCGGCAACGAGCCCAGCTTTGAACTAAAAGACGAATTGCGCAAATGGGTTTCGAAGGAGATTGGCTCACTGGCCCGCCCCGACGACATTCGCTTCACCGAGTCCCTGCCCAAGACCCGCAGCGGCAAGATCATGCGCCGCCTGCTCCGTGAGCTGGCCACTCACGGCGAAGTCTCCGGAGACATCACGACACTGGAAGACTTCACCGTGATCGCCAAGTTGCGCGAGGCGGAGGAAGGCTAGTCCGCGCTTCACACTCGCCAGTGGTCGGCGCGCCAGTTCTGGATACGCTCCTTGATCTGTTTGCGATTCAGATTATGCTCCAGAGCCTGCTTGGCCAGTTCCACAACCTCTTCATCCGCGGCAAAGCGCAAGCCGATCAACTGGTCCTCGCTGAGGCGATGGATCTGCGAATGCCACGCGGCTGGAGCCAGCGCCTTCAAGCGCAGCCGCTCCTCCAGGCGAATAATGCGGTCCTGCACTTTGAGTGGATAACTGCGCACTCTCAAGAGGAGAAGGAACAACGCCAGCGAAAGCACCACGTACCATGGGCCTGCGAAGTAGGCGTCTTCGCGATGGTGCAGCATATGAACGACCGCGAAGATCAGGTTGGCGACCAGGACCAGAAACAGCACAATGTGAACTGGCGGATCAATTCTTCCGTGGTTCTTGAGATTTTGCGGAGAGGATTTGCTCATTCGCGACCTTGTTTTCTGTCAGGCCGGAGTTGGCTGTCGCAGTAGTCTTTGTCTTCGTTGGATTGCTGTCAGCGGCGCTGGGGACCTGCGCACCTGCGCTGACGAGATTTTCTGCGGAGCGGCCTGGAGCTGTCAACTCCAATAAATTGTCTGGCCCCAGCATCAGCGGATGCTTGGGGATAATATGGTGCCGGTCGCGCGCCAGGTAATCCACGAATAATCCACCGGCCAGGTATGGATTTAACAGCGCGATGGGGATGGCATAGCCGGTGGTGGAGAGCGACTCGACGATACTCTTGTTGGAGTGGCTCCTGCGGCGATAGCCGGGAATCTGCGGAATCTCGTAGATCGTCAATTGCATCTCGGGATGCTTACGGGCATAACGTTCCAGTTTGTAGGCCATCAGCTTGGGCGTAGTCATGCCCGCATCCGGAAAGACACTGCGTCCGAAGGTGCCGGGAAAGTAGATATTGAGCATAACGCGCGCAAAATCCGAGCAATTGTTGAACAGAAGATGAAAATGCGAATGATTGGGAAGATCATTCATCAGAGCTATGAACTCGTCGTCCTGCTCCTCGCTGGTCTCAAAGCGGAAGGCATAGATGCGCCGCTCATAGGAGACGCCCACAAGTTCCGTCCAGCCGCCTCGCACGAGGTTTCCCGATGTCAGGCGATCACTCAGGCTCAGCAAATGGGTTTCGCGATAGCTGCTGCGTAGCTGATAGACGGTCGCGCGGTTGGCGCGTGCGGGAACAGCGGAGGCGTTCTCGACGGAATAGAGGTATGGAACCAGCGGCATCACCAACCAGTCATACCCATCGATGCCCTGATAGCGGGAGATTACGCTTCCCAGTTCGCCGGCCTGGCAGCGGCGCAGCCGGACAGGCGTTTCGGCGCAAATGCGCGCAAAATATATCGCATTGTGCCCGGTCGGATTGATGGAGCCAAAAAAACCATATGGCTGCTCCATCAGCAACGCCGCCTGCGCCCGGCCGGGCTCAGGGGAAAAGGCCAAGGCCGCTAAGGCCATGAGAGCAAATGCAGTTGTGCGCAACGATCGCGTCGAGAGCATCGGTCCTCCGTGGTCAGTGTGGTCAAGATTGCACACTTTCAGTATGCATTAATTCCGAATAATGATCTGCATTTTGTTGTAGCTCTGGTAATCAGCGGGTCAAAGAAGAGACACGAACAGGGTGATCGCCGTCTCCCGCTAATATTTATTCATTGAACACATAATAGCGAATATTGTTGCGAAATCTATATAAAAAATGAAAAAAAACTGTGGGAACAACACGGAGCGCATCAGAATCAGAAGCCCAACCTCACCGGCTCCATCTCCAGACGTACGCCAAATCGCCCCTCGACAGCAACGGTGATCTGGCTGGCGAGTGCCAATATATCCTCGGCGCCGGCTCCGCCACGATTGACGAGAGCCAGCGTATGCCGCGAGGAAATGGCGGCCTTGCCCCTCGCGTATCCCTTCTTGAAACCGGCCTGCTCCATAAGCCAGGCCGCAGGAATCTTCACCTGACCCTGATTTTCTGCCTCCGAACCTGCAGGAAAGCGCGGCGGTGTATTTTTGCCGGCGGCTGCAATATGATGGAGTTGCTCCTCAGTCACCACCGGATTCTTGAAGAAGCTGCCTGCGCTGCGGCAATCGGGATCGCCCTCAACCATCAACATTCCCTTTGCCTGGCGAATACGGCGCACCTGAGCCGCCACCTCGGCCAGACTCGGCTGCACGCCTTCCGGAAACGCCCTTTGCAGCTCCGAGTAGCGCAGCGACGGAGCGCCGCCAGGCTTCAGACGGTAGTCCACGCGAGTGACGATGAAGCGCCCGCGATCCTCCGCGTTGAAGCGGCTGCGGCGATAGGCAAATCCGCATTCCGCCGCCGCAAACTCGACGAACTCGCGCTCCCGAAGATCAAAGGCTCGCACCCGTTCGATTGCCGACGCCACCTCCTGCCCGTATGCGCCGACATTCTGCACTGGAGTCCCGCCCACTGTGCCTGGAATGCCGGCCAGGCACTCTAGACCCGCACAACCATCCTCAATGGTCTGCTGCACGCAGTGCTCCCAATCCTCGCCGGCCGCGGCCTGGTAAATCCTGTGGCCGGACTCGCCCGGCGCATCAGTGACCGAAATGCCGCGCAACCCCACCCGTAGTACCAGACCATCAAATCCAGCGTCGGAAACAAGTAAATTGCTGCCCCCGCCCAGCACAAACAGCGCCACTCCGCTCTCTGTAGCCCAGACGGCAGCCTCGGCAATCTCCTCTTCGCTTGCAGCCTCCACAAACCAGCGTGCCGGGCCGCCTATGCCAAAGGTGGTGAAGGGCGCAAGCAACTTGTTCTCTTCAATCAGCATCAAGATAAGGCTACAACACAGACGCAAGGCACGACGGCCTCCCGCAAAGGAGGCCGTCGTACGCATCAGCATACTGGAGCTGAATCAGTCGCCCTCAGCCGCCCTGGGCAGCTTCTGCACCTTGCTGTGACGAATCGAGTAGGTAAAGTAGATCACCAACCCCACCAGAAGCCAGACAATCATAACAATCCACGTAATCCGGGCCAGCCGCGACATGAGGAACAACGCCGTGCCTATGCCCAGAATCGGCACCAGCGGAACCAGCGGAGTCTTGAAGGACCGGTGCATGTCCGGATGACGTACGCGCAATACCCATACACCCGCGCACACAATCGTGAAAGCCAGCAGCGTGCCGATGTTGACCAGTTCAGAGAGCTTGTCAATAGGCAGAAACGCGGGCATGATGGCTGCGAAGGTTCCGAAGACGATAGTTGTGATCCACGGCGTACGGAATTTGGGATGAATGGCCGAGGCCCACTTGGGCAGCAGGCCGTCCTTGGACATCGAATAGAAGACACGCGACTGGCCCAGCAACATGACCAGCATCACCGTAGCCAGGCCGAAGACCGCGCCGATCTTGACCAGTAGCGAACCCCAGCTGACGCCCGTCGCGTCAATGGCGAGCGCCACGGGCGCCGAAACATTTAGCGTTTTGTAGCTCACGAGTCCGGTCAACACCAGAGACACCAGGATGTACAGGATGGTGCAAACAACCAGCGAGCCGAGAATGCCAATCGGCATATCGCGTTCGGGATTCTTCGCTTCCTGGGCCGCTGTGGAGACAGCATCAAATCCGATATAGGCAAAAAAGATCGAAGCCGCTGCCGTGGGAATGCCTCCATACCCGAAATTGCCGTGCCCATCCGCGGGTGGAATGAAGGGATGCCAATTTAGCTTGGCCACTTCAGGGTGACGGAAGAGAAAGTAACCCCCGACCACCAGGAAGATGCCCACGATGCCGAGTTTGATAATCACGATGGCCGAGTTGAAGTTGGCCGATTCCTTGATACCGATCACCAGGATAGTCGTAATCACCATGACGATGAGTACCGCAATGAGATTGAAGATACCTGTCACATGCGGCAACCCAGTATCGATCACGCCCGGCGGAAGCGACATCCTGTCGATCCACACCCCTTGATACTTCACCAGCACATTACCCGTGGTCGTTGTAAGCGCAGGAGGGAAAACAATCCCCAATTGCTGCAACAAGCTGTTGAAGTAGCCAGCCCATCCCGAGGCTACAGTCGATGCGCCAAATGCATACTCCAGTGTCAAATCCCAGCCGATGATCCACGCTACCAACTCGCCGAGCGTTGCATAGCCGTATGTATAGGCCGAGCCCGCAATCGGAATGATGGAGGCAAACTCGGCGTAACACAGGCCGGCGAAGGCGCAGGTGATGCCGGCCAGCACAAAGCTCAGCGCTACGGCTGGACCGGCATGCAGCGCGGCGGCCTGACCCGTCAGTGTAAAGATGCCAGCGCCAATGACAGCGCCAATACCGAGCGTGATCAGGTTGAGCGCGCCCAACGAACGCTTGAGCGTGTGTTCGCCCTGTTCACCAGCCTCTTTGGAGAGCAACGACATGGGTTTGATGCGCAACAGTCTTGACATGAATGAAGGACTTCCTCCACGGGAGTGATACAAACTCAGTTTAGTTCACAGGGCTTGACGCGCGCGTCCGCCGCGACCAGAAGAGATAGACAGGAATACCCAGCAAAACCAGAACCAGACCCGGCCATGTGTATTGTGGCTTGTATCGCAAGAGTACGATACAAATCCAGCCTGCCAGCGCGATGTAAAGCGCGGGCAACACGGGGTAGCCAAGCGCCTTGTATGGCCGCGCGGCATCTGGTTTGTTAAAGCGCAACACAAACAGACCCACGATGGTGAGAATGTAAAAGACCAGCACCGCGAAGATGATGTAGTCCAATAACTGACTATAGGAACCGGAGACGCACAGCACGATGGTCCATGCTGCCTGAACCAGTAAGCCTGCGGCGGGCGTTTTGTAGCGTGGGTGCAGCTTGCCGACGGAGTTGAAAAAGAGGCCGTCCTGGCTCATGGCGTAGTAGACGCGCGCCCCGGCCAATGACATTCCATTGGCGCAGCCGAAGGTAGAGATGAGAATCGCCGCTGCCATCAGGTATGCTCCGCCGGAGTGGAAGATCTGCTCCAGCGCCGCGGTGGCTACGCGATCTTCAGTCGCATACTGAATTCCCCGCGCCATCACCGTTGTGCCGTGCGGGTCGCCGTGGAGAGGAAGGATCAGCATGTAACTCAACGAGACCAGAAAATAAATGAGAAGCACAAATCCCGTACCGAGTATCAGCGAGAGCGGAATATTCCGACGGGGATTTTTTACCTCGCCAGCCGTGAAGGTGATGTTGTTCCAGGCGTCGGAGGAAAATAGCGAACCCACCTGCACCACTGCCAGAATCACCAGCACATTGACCAGCACCACAGGACCGCCCACGCCCACCTGGACCGGATGCAGCGAACTCCATCCGGCATTCTTCCAGAATTCGCTCCAGCCCGCGCCGAAGTTGGCAGCAATCGCTGCGGAGTTACGTCCTACCGTGAAGGCCAGCAAAATCAGCGTCGCGAGCGAGAGCGCCTTGGCTGTGGTGAAGATGTTCTGAATCAACGCGCCCAGTTTCACTCCGAATATGTTCACGACGGCCAGGAAAATCACGATGCAGATGCCGGTCAGGTTGGCGGTGCTGACGCCGATCTCCATATTGCCCAGCACCATCGGCCCTACCGGCAGCGCCGGTACATGGGCAATGTGCCAGAGCCAATGTGTCGTCGAAACGGCTGGGAAGAAAACGCCGAGAAATTTGCCGAAGGCCACCGCGACTGCGGCGATGGTTCCTGTCTGAATGACCAGGAAGAGCGTCCAACCGTAGAGGAATCCCCACAGCGGTCCCAGCGATTCTCGTAGATAGACGTACTGGCCGCCGGCCTTGGGCATCATGGCCGCCAGCTCGCCATAGCTGAGCGCGGCGGTGAAGGTCAGGATGGCCGTCAGCACCCATGCGCCGAGAAAAAGCGCCGGGGAGCTTGTGCCGCGGGCAATGTCCGCGCCGACAATGTAAATGCCGGAGCCGATCATCGACCCAACAACGATCGCGGTGGAAGAGAAGAGGCCAAGGCTCTGCACCAGCCCGGTAGAGTTGGCTGGAGCTTCTGAGGCGGAAGTGGGGTTGGGATCTGAAATCGTCACGTAAGGAATGTTTTATCGGATTTCAGCGCGATTGTCTTTCTAATTCTCAGATTGTCTGAATTCAGGACACACTGTATGAATTCAATACATTCTCTAAGGATCCTGCTGATTGATGATTGGCTTTAGGGCGGGCCGCTCGTTCTCTCCAATTGTTCCACGTGGAACATATTCATTCCATTGGCTTTAATGGCATGTTGACTGGATAATTAACAGCAAAGTTTTTGAAAATATTTTCGTTTGTCGTTCGGATCTCTAAGTTGTTGCAGACAATCAAATGCGAGCGCCACATCCGATTCGCGTTCCTTGTAAAAAGTGTGGAACACCGCGAAGAAATGCTTGACAGAACTCATCCCAACGCGGCCACCCACTTGCGGAACTCGGCTGCGGGGTCTGCTTGGCGGAAGAGAGCCCCAGCGATAGCGACGACCATAGCCCCGGCAGCGAGCGCTTCGGCTGCCGTGGCCAGCGTGATGCCGCCGATGGCCACCAGCACCGGTCCGGCGCCGGCTTCGCTTCGCAGCCTCCGTATGCCTTCCATGCCGATCAGCGGTGAGCTGGTCTGCTTGGTCCGCGTGGCAAAGACAGGGCCAATCGAAAAGTAATCCGCATGAGTTTCAAGAATTCCAGGAACTAGTCCCGCAGCGCCGCCGCCGAATGTGCCGATGATGCGGTCTTGCCCCAGCAGCTTGCGGGCCTCGGCTGGATGCATGTCGTCCGCGTCCACGTGAACGCCGTCAAATCCAGTCTGCTCAACCAGATCGGCCCGATCATCGAGAATCAACTTTACCTGCCGGGCGGGCATTGCACCGCGAAGAATGGCGGCGTCGGCAAGTAATTCAGCTTCTGAACTAATCTTGTTGCGGTATTCGAGCAGCGTCACGCCGGCATCTGCCAGCCCACCGCCCAAACGACGCAAAAACTCCGCGCGGCCTGTGGACGGAATGAACGAAGCGTCGAGAATGGGGTAAATCTTTGGAAACTTATAGCTAGAATGCATTCCATTGACCTCACTGAAAAATATACTTATCCATTGCGCGCCTCGGCCTCGGCAATCCATCCGCGGCGCAGTTTCTCCGGGGGAATGCTGGACAGGTAAGGCTTAATGTCCAGAATCGGCGTACCGTCGAGCATATCCACACCGCGTACACGGAGCGAGCTGCCCTCGCGACTCAGCAGCTCAACGACCGTGAGGCCGATAGGGTTGGGGCGGCGCGGAGAACGCGTGGAAAACACGCCGTGTGGGCGATGTTCGTCGATAGGCGGCGTGGCCATCAAATCGAAGCCCTCGGAATGGTCGAAGACCCAAAGCACAATCAGGTGCGAGTAACCCTCGATGTCGGTGAGGCCCTGCTCAAATGCGGGCAGAATATTGAGCGCGCCCTCCGCCTCGTGTTTGGCGCCAAGCCCTTTGGGAATTACCTTTGTATCGTTGAATGGGCTGCTGATAAAACCAATCGGCTGCGGAGTGAACATGGGCTTGTGCCTCTGCATTCATACTAAACAACCAATGCACTGAGGTAGTGATTGATCAAAATGCAAGTCCAGCCTCGGGGAAAGTGGTAGTATAGATTACGACTGGGGTGTATCTTATGCCTACCATTGAGAAACTGAGTATCGCACTTCCTTCGGAAATGGCGGCAATCGTTCGCCAGGCCGTAGATGTTGGCGAATATTCTTCTAACAGCGAGGTCATCCGCGATGCACTCCGCGACTGGACCCACAAGCGGAGGATGCGCGAACAAGGTGTAGCTGGCCTGCGCAAGCTGTGGCAAGAGGCCGTCTCCGACAATTCAGATGGAGTTGACCCGGAGCCTGTTTTTGATCGATTGGAAAGCAAATATGACGGTCTTGCCGAGGCAACGGGCCGATAATGCGCCTCCGTTTATCCCCATACGTTCCCGGCGACCTTGAGGAGATCGCAGACTACATCGCCCAGGACAGCCCGCGACAAGCTATCCGGCTACTTCGTGAACTTCGCTTACGGATGAAAGAGATAGCCAAGAAACCGGTGCTCTATCAACTCCGTCCAGAGATTGGCTCAGAGGCAAGATTAGCCGTGATGGGGTCTTATGTGATTCTCTTTCGCATTAGCTCCAATACTGTTCGTATCGAACGAGTTGTGCATGGCAGCCGGAATCTGCTTCGACTTCTGGAAGTCAATACAAACCGATAGAGGATAGTAAGTATCCCCCGATTCAACCGAGGGATACTCACCAAATAGTCATGGTTCCCTGCCTATACTAAGTCTCGTCAGCAGACGGCCCATAGGTTCCAGGAATCGGCTTATCGAGCAGACGCAGGTATACACTCAGCTGGGCGCGGTGGTGAATCATGTGGTTGAGCACCCAGGTGCGGAAGGCCCAGTGTTTGGGTTCGTCGATATAGGTCTGGCCGTCGTAGATAAACTTCCAGTGCTCTTCCCACTTCTTCGGGGTGAACTTGACCAGCACCGTCTTCGTCTCAGCCACATCTTTGTCGAAGCGTTCCAGGAGCGCCGTTGTTGACGCTGGGACGTAAGGCTCGAATTTGCGATCTGAGGACATTTCCATCTTGTCCTTGGTCAGGATATCAATCGCCCACTCCCCGGCATTCGTCTCGGCGGTATGCCCGGCTAACCGGCCCAGACTCATGGATTTAGGGTGGGGTTTATAGTTGAAATCGACATCCGCCGGAATGGCCGCAAGCATTTTGCGAGTACTGGCTGATTCACGGTCAAATTCGGCGATCAGATCTTTTTGAAAGTCCATTTGGCAACCTCCTAAGTTGCGAAATCAGCATACAATACTTTGGGCGAAAAAGCGAAGAAAAAGCGATAATATTTTTGGCCCAAAAAGCAGGGACCTCCGCCTTACTGAAAGCGCGTGGAGGTAAAGGCGGCCGACCAGGCCTCCTGCCAGCCAGGTACGCCGCCCAGTGGAGGTGGACCATCTTCCGGAACATCGGTTGGCGGCGGAATGGGCGCCGGCGCTGGCGGATCTGTCTGCAAGTAGTTGCCGTGGCCGTAGTTCCAGCCATCGGGAATCTGGCAGGGGCTGCGGTAGTTGGCGGGCCGCGAGCGCGGGCCGGAGCGTCCCAGCGCCGACTCCCACCAGGGATGATCGCGATCGATAATCTCCGCGACAAAGTCACCCAGCGGGAAGGCCCAGCGCAGCACTTCGTCTTCCGCTGAAGCGAGCACTGAGATCGTCCCCACCTTGGCCGGCACGTCGGCAAACTCCGCGGTCAGGCAATCGTCGTTGATAGCCCCGGCCATCAAAATCAGCCGCCGCACGGGCAGTTTCATCTGGCGAATCGCCTGCAACACCACCCGCGCGCCCAGGCTGTGCGAGACAAACGAAATACTGGCGGCATCCGCAAAGGAATCATCCGCGAAATTCGCCAGCAGATTACCGGCCGCAGTGGCATGCTTTGGCTCCGCTGGATAACTTAGGGCATGAAAAAACTCCGAATCCCCCGGCCACAGAAACCCTAGAAAGACCGTGCCGGCGGGAAGCCCGAGCAGCTTCTCCCAAGACTGCATCGTTGCGATTCCGTCCTGGCGGTTGACGTTAAATCCGTGCGTGCCGATCAACACATTCTGGCCATGGATGAAACTCTGCAGATCGGCCGGGGCCAGGTCGATGTATTGGGAGTGGTCGGCGTAGTTATTGCCGCCAGCCCAGGTCTTGATCTGTACAGTGTTCGCTACGTGGCCGCTGCCCCACAATGCGCGAGCATCCAGAAAGTTGGTCATTGCTGCCCCTGTTTCTTCACCAGTTGCATAGTATTGACAGCCGTTGCTAGGGCGCTGGAAAGATCCTTGGCGATGGGTGCCAGCGGCGTGGCCAGCAGACCCACCAGGAAGGCGTCCACCATCTCCCGATGCCAAAAGAAATGCGGCGTACCCACCAGAGCCCATCCCCCGAACATGGCCAACCCAACAGCCACTCCGGCTGCCAGCGCCCGCGTCCAGTTGCGGTAGACCTGGTCGGAGAGCTGATAGGCTTCATCCAGCAGTGCCGTTACAATCAGGTCGAAGCGCGAGAAGACGTCGCTCTCCGCCGGTAGCAGTGGCGTTCCCTCGATGGTTTTTTTCGCAACCGATTCCAGCACCGCCGGGTCGACGTTGGTTCTGGCCGCCAGCACCGCTGCGTTGCCCTCGCTCAAGTGCAGCCTTATCAAGGACTTGGCAATCGCCTTCTGGCTGGCGATATCGGTACCGTTGACCCAGTTGGCCTCCACTGTTTCCAGAATGTGCCTCCGGGGCAAGGCATTGAGTGGCTTATGCGGCAACCCGGCGACGTTCTGATCCGGTGTAAGTTCCGTCACCCTGTCCTTGATGTGCTTTAAGCCAATGCGGTTGATTCCGCCAAAGAGCGGCACCGTTTTGGCGGCATCCACGAGTCCAAAGGCTGCCGTTCCCAGGCCCCCAATGGCGGTGATAACGTGCTGAAGCTGCAACTCCTGCAAACCGTTGATCATTGTTCGCGCCTCCTCTTGGTTTGAAACTTTATAGGAGAAATGCCGGGCAGTAAAGAAATAATTTATACCCAAGTAAAAAACAAGCGTGGACCCGGAGTCCACGTTAAAGTTTTATGCTAGCTGATCGGCGAAAACGGCAGGAGACTGAATAGATAAGGCCGGGCTCACAACTGTGAAACCAGCCTTCGCGATTGGGTTTGAGCTTGCTCAGCTTTTGTTGGCCAAAAAGTTCTCCATGAACTTGGTGTCGAACTCACCGGCGCGGAATCCGGAGTCGGCAAAAATAGCCTGGTGCAGCGGGATGGAGGTATCGATTCCCTGCACCACGAATTGCGATAGCGCGCGCTCCATCTTGGCAACCGCCTCTGCACGGTCGCGGCCATGGACGATGAGCTTGGCGATCAGCGAGTCGTAATAAGGCGGGACGATGCTCTCGGCGTACTGCGCCGTGTCCACACGCGTGCCGTTACCGCCGGGGACGTGGAAAACCGTGATCTTGCCCGCTGATGGGGTGAACTTAGCGGGGTGTTCGGCGTTGATGCGGCACTCGATGGCGTGGCCGCGAATCTCCAGCTTGTGAGGCAGAATCGCGTCCAGCCGCTCTCCGCCAGCGATCAGCAATTGCGCCTTCACCATGTCCACCCCGGTGATGGCCTCGGTGATGGGATGCTCCACCTGGATGCGGGTGTTCATCTCGATAAAGTGAAGCTGGCCTTCCTCGTCCATCAAAAATTCAACCGTGCCGGCGTTCTGATAGCCGATCTCCCTGAGGCAGTGGCCTAGAGTGCGGCCGATCTCCTCGCGCATCTTCGGCGTCACCTTCAGGCTGGGCGCCTCTTCGATCAGTTTTTGATGACGGCGCTGGATGGAGCACTCGCGCTCAAAAAGCGAGACCACGTTGCCGTGCTCGTCGGCCAGCATCTGGAACTCAATGTGACGCGGATTCTCGATAAACTTTTCCATGTACAGCTCGCCGTTGCCGAAGGCGTTTTCCGCCTCGGTGAAGGCCGCGTGGAAGAGATTGGGCAACTCCTCGTGGGAGCGCACGATTCTCATGCCGCGCCCGCCGCCGCCGGCCTTGGCCTTCAGGATGACCGGGTAGCCCACCTTTTTTGCCCAGCCCTGCGCTTCCTCCACTGTGGCAACCACGCCGTCGGAACCGGGGAGAATGGGCACTTTGGCTCGCTTCATAGCCTGGCGCGCTTTATCTTTCTCGCCCATAAGGCGCGTAACCTCGGGAGGCGGGCCGATGAACTTGATGTTGGAGGCGCGGCAGACCTCGGCGAAGTTGGCGTTTTCGCTGAGCAGGCCGTAGCCGGGATGAATCGCGTCCACATCGGCGATCTCGGCCGCGGAGATGACCGCAGGTACATTGAGATAACTGTCGGCAGCGCGCGGCGGACCAATGCAGATGGCCTCGTCGGCAAAGCGCACGTGGAGCGAGTGGCGGTCAGCCTCGCTGTAAACGGCGACCGTGCGAATGCCGAGTTCCTGGCAGGCGTTGATGATGCGCAGCGCGATTTCACCGCGATTGGCTATCAGTACTTTACGAAGCATGCATGACCCTTTAAGCGAAGTTAGAAAATCTCTGATTAAGTCGAGGTTTTGAAAGGGCACGACTTTAGTCGTGCCGTAAGGACCAATGAAATGGGCTTTAGCCCCAGAGGGATGGTTTTACTGCACTTTGAACCTCCGCCACAGGCTGCTACACTATTCGTTGGATCCATTATCAAGAGACCGATGCAAATCATCCATGCTGGAATCCGAGGTCTCTGGCGGATTCTTTAACAAATCGTCACGTTTCTCTACAATCCCCATTTTGGCCTTGACTTCTTGTGACCGCAATATCCCTTCATCCGGTTTGTTCGGGTTTGGTTGGTTGATCTCAAAATCAGCACTCATAACCGTTATCCCCTTTCACAAACGTCCCTCACTTACTTTTACGCGGCGGTTGTAAGCGCATGAGCATATCATTAAACTGGTTCAGAACACCAGCCCAATATTCCTTGGGCATAGTCTGTCCTGCTGCTCCCGCTTCAACTGCTGGTTTTGTACCTTGTAGAAAGCCCAGCATAATCCTATCTTGCGTCTTATGTAGATAGTGCTGAAAGACATGGCCAATAATCGAGATAATCGAAAAAATCTCCGCCGCAATGCCAAGTGCTTTTTCCATTCTGACTTCTCCACAAACGACCCAAAATAATATGGGCTTTTGCCCCGGAGGCAAGATATTCCAAAAAGACTTCGGACTTTTTCTGCTTTCTTCCCTACTCCATCCGTATGGAAAACAGGGGCTGCCCGAACTCGATGGGCTGGCCGTTGGAAACCAGGCACTTGACGATCTCGCCTGTAGCGTCGGACTCGATCTCGTTCATCAGCTTCATGGCCTCGACAATGCCAATGACCTGCCCTTTGTTTACGCGATCTCCCGGTGAGACAAACTGCGCGGCGCCGGGCGAAGGCGAGCCGTAAAATGTGCCGACAATTGGCGACTTGACGATGTGCAGGCCGGTTTCCGTGTCTGCTGCCACTGGTGATGGAGCCGCAGCCATTTGGCTTGCCGCAGCCTGCGCCACCACCGGCGGAGCCGAACTGAGCAGACGCGCCAGATCAGACAATGCGGCTGGTGTTGTCTCCGACTGATTGAACTTGAGCCGGATCTTCAGGTCGCCGCGGTCCAGGTCGAACTCGGCAATCTGGTATTCCTTCAGGAATTCAATCAGTTGTTTCAGATCTGCAATGTCTTGTGCTTTCATTCGTTCCTTGATCTCCAGCCGTCGGGCGGAGGGGTTCAATCAAAGTTTGGTTAGAGTTCAATCAGCGCCTTGGGCGCCGGGGTCAGCACTTGGCCTCCGTTGCGGGTTACTGCCACCATATCTTCGATGCGGATGCCAAAGCGTCCGGCTAAATAAATTCCCGGCTCGATGGTGATAACCATGCCGGAGAGCAGTCTGACCTTCTCCTCGGCGCCGATGCGTGGCGCCTCGTGAATCTCCAGGCCGAGACCATGGCCGGTGGAGTGGGAAAAAGCCTCCGCCAATCCTGCCTTGCGCAACACACTCCGCGCTGCCTCGTCCACCTCCGCACAGCTTACACCCGTAGCCACCGCGGCTACCGCTGCCTCCTGCGCCTCCAGAACCGCCTCATAAGCGGCGCGCTCGTCAGCCTTGGGCTTGCCAAGATGAACGGTCCGGGTCATATCCGAGCAATACCCGTTGAGAATAACACCAAAATCGAGGGTCACAAAGCCTCTGCGCGGCAGCTTGGCGGTGGTGGCGCGCCCATGCGGCATGGCTGAGCGATTGCCGGAGGCGACGATGGTTTCAAAGGACATCCCCTCTGCGCCCAGCAGCCGTGCCTGGTGCTCCAGCTCGGCGGCCACTTCGAACTCCTGAAGGCCGGGCCGGATGAATCCCAGAATCTGTTCGAAGAGCTTGCAGCCGGTGAGCGCCGCTTCAATCATCAGGGCAAGTTCGTCCTCATCCTTCACCTGGCGTAAAGGCATAATCAAGGGCGCGGCCAAAGCGGTGAGAAAACTGCGGCGAAGGCGCGAGGGCAGAGCAGCCCGGTAGCGAGCCAGATTGGCAACCGTAGTTTGCGCAGGGTCGAAGCCGGCAAACGCGACGCCGGGTTGCGCGGCCAGCCATTGAACGGCGGCAACTGCCGGAGAGCTGGCGACGATCTCGATCCGCGCGACGGAAACCTCTTGGGCGGCCTGCGTCTTGTAGCGGCCATCGGTAAAGAGGCGGGCGGAGCGGCGCGTTACGGCCAGAGCGGCGCTTGAGCCTGTGAATCCAGAGAGATAGCGCAGATCGGGCAGATGGGTGACCAGCAGCCCGTGAAGGCCGGCTTTGGTCAGACGGCGGCGCAGGAGGCCTATGCGGCGAAAGTGGTCCACATGTTGAGGATAACAGGGGGAAGAGAAAGAGATCAGAGGTCAGAAAACAGGAATCAGAGGAAAGCGCCGGTTGAATGACTTCTAGATACGGCATCAACGGAAAATCATGTTGCCCGACACGATCATCTAAGCCACTGCACAGGTAGAAGACCGTCTCTTCATCACTCGGAATACCTGCGACTTTTCCGGCCACAACCCCGATATATGGATTTCCTATAGGCTTTATGAGGATCACAAGAAAAGCAAATTACCGTTACAACCATCGCTTGAATGTGGGTAATTGATAGCTCTTGGTCATCCCGTCAATCGTCTCATTAACCTTAAACTTTATGTTTCCTTTGGGAAATATAAGCTTTTGATCTCTCTCAATCTCACGGATTCGAAATTCTCCTGCCGACTGAATATCAACGCGATAGAATCGACTCTTGACCTCATTAGGAAATATTCCTATATCCAGCTGTGCAACATTACAGCATACTTCTCTCCAGATGCCTGGTGTTGATGGGTCATTTCCTCCCGGTAAAAGTGTAATTCTACTTCGTTTCACAAACGCTTCTATCGCTTCCTGAAGTGATTGGGATGCTCTAAAAACTAGCGCAAGATTCGAGCGAATATCTTTTGCGAATGAAAAAGCTGAATAACCTTTGTGTAGTTCTTGAGACGGCTGAGCAATCTCCGTTCCTATCACCTCTTCAAGATAAAAACCAGGCCTGAAATCATTACCGGGGCACTCAATAACTAATGTGCGAATCCTGCCTTGGCTGTGTTTCAACTTGTTGACGAGCGGGATAAGGTAGGAATTCATATAACTACAAACCCCATTCCAAAATAATTTCTGCTCAGTAAATCCTGCAGCTTTAAGAAAGTCGTCAGGAGACTTGCCTTGAGGGGAAAACCGGTCTGGGTCTACCAGACACATAAGAATCATTTGGCAGTCATCGATATGTTCACGCATCGAATAAATAAGAATGCGCTGACTTTGCGCAATTTGCTCATGTAACAAATTCGACTTCCCTTGGCTGTTGCGAATCGCTGCGTAATTCTTCAAAAGTCGATCGAAGTCACTTGCAAGTTGAATCAGTGAGAGTAGATAAATAGCAGCAGGATGCCTGAATGAATGCTTGGTGTGAAACAGGCTAGAATTCGGAATGCGCCTCAGTAGGGACAATACATCCGGGTAAAATGTCTGATTCGCTATATCTACCCTCAATGTTTTCTTCATTGCCCTGGTATCAACCAATTTATCTAGACATACCTTGTGTTCGTGCTCCGTTCGGTATCCCTGTCTACAACTTTGAAATCTTAGAGTTGCCCTCAGAACGCCGGCCTTACCGGCTTCTTATGCTCCGGATCGGCTTCGGCTGCGTGCTGATCGCTCTGGCGGTCCATCCACTCGTCTAGGCGGGAGCGCTTGAAACGCCAGCGGTTGCCCAGTTTGAAGGCAGGAACGAAGCCCTCGGAGGCGTACTTGTAGAGCGTGTCGGAGGAGATGCCGAGATAGTCCGAGGCTTGGCGAATGTCCATGACCTCGCGGACCTCAGGGACAAGCAGATTGGAGCGGGCGGCGGCGTTGCGCACAAAATCCTCCTTAGGGCGGAGCTGCCCCTTACCGGTAGCCGGCAAAGCATCCGGTACTTCTGTATATAACGCGGTTTTGTCAGGCATTTCAAGGGATTACCGGCAGTTACGGGAAATTCGTCTGCTTTGGGCATGCCGATTTGGGAGGGTTCCCTGGATGTGTTTCGGCCAATAATACAGCCGGTTGAGGCAGAGTTTAAGCCAGGCCCAAGCCCTTGGGCTATTACGACGGATGGTCCGTTCCTGTTAGTTCTGCTCGTCGCGGCGATGCAGAGTGGGTTTGTCGTCGTCGCTGGAATTGGTAGGGCTGGACGAGTCGCCCGAGCCTGAACCGGCCTTGCGCAGCGAGGGTTTGTTGGCGTTGCTTGAGCCGGTGAGGCGGCGCTTGTTTTCAATCCGCGCCAGCCGCGCTTTCACGTCGTCAAACTCCGAGGTGGTCACCATGTACTGTTCGCGCGCCGGCAGAATGCGGGCAATCTCCTGCTGTGAGCGCAAAATGCGTTCGTGTGTCTGCGGATGGTCAGCAAAGACCTTATCGACGGCGCCAGGTTTGCGCTTTTGCAGAGCCTGAATCTTCTCAAAAAAGGTGATGAATGCCTGCGGATCGTAGCCGGCGCGATACATATATTGCACGCCCAGGTAGTCGGCCTGCTCCTCGAACTCGCGATCGTAATGCAGGAAGGTGACGGGCACGCCGACAGAAGCAGCTTCGTAAGCGCCGAGGCCTGTCCAGCCGCCGATGAAGATCAGCGGAATGGCGCCTAACTGGGCGTAGTGGAGGCGTGTCTGCTCGCGGACCGCGTGATGAGCGCAGACGTGGGCGGTCTCATGGGCCATCACGGCGGCCAGTTCGGCCTCTTCGTCGGCGTTCAGAATCAGGCCGGAGTTGACGAAGAAGTACCCGCCAGGCAACGCAAAGGCGTTGATCTGATCCGAATCGATGACCTTGATGGTGAACGGCACCTTGCAATCGGAGTTTTTGACGATGTTCTGCCCGATGCGGTTCACGTATTCCGTGACCACCGGATCGGTAATGAACCTGGTGCTCTTCTCGATTTGAGCAGCGTACAGCCTGCCCATCTTGATCTCGGTATCGGTCGAGAACCAGTTGCTCCATCCCCGGTCGCCGATCTTGCGATTGCCCACGGCATCCACGTCGTCAATGGAGCCCGGCTTCACGCTGATTTTCTGGCTGCCAGGCTCTATCAATCTATCCGGATGGATTTGATTTGCCGGAGTGTCGCCGCCCACCGGGGTGGTTCCCGGCGCAGGTGGGCTTGCGGGAGGCGCGCTTGGCTGCGTGCTCGCCGGCGCGGACTGCGACCATGCAGGTACGGCCAATAACAGCGCCAATCCTGCCAGCGCCGCCGCCTGGGAAGCTATCCGAATAGCCTTCATCGCCTACCTCCGGCTTAAATTCATTTTCGCAGCATTCTCCTCTGGCCGTGAAATATTCCGCCGTCGATTTAGGCGAATAGATCAAGAATATGATAAGCTAGATCATGCTAGCTTAAGCTAGATGGTTTGGAGGAGTAGCCATGTTGCAAGTCGGAGCCTTTGAGGCAAAGAACCGATTTGGTTCACTGCTGGACCGCGCGGAAGCTGGCGAGGATATCGTCATTACCCGCCATGGCAGGCCCGTAGCTACAATCTCCGGGACAAATCAAAGAACTCCCGAACAGATCGAGCGGGCACGCGACGCGGCTAAACGGATAAGGAAGCGCGCAGCTGAGCGCAACGCCGGCCCATTCAACTGGGAGGAATGGAAGGCGTATCGTGACGAGGGCCGAAGGTGAGCCTCGTCCTGGATGGCTCGGCAACATTGGGCTGGTTCTATCCCGGCGAAGCGACCCCTGCGCTCAATGAGCTCTTTGATCGCGTGGTCGTTCAGGGAGCATTCGTTCCCGAGCTTTGGAAGATCGAGGTCGCTAATAGCCTTTGTCAAGGAATTCGACGGCGCAGGATTACGGCAAGCGATCGCGCGGAAGCGCTCGCAGACTTGGATGCGCTTTCGATTTCCGTTGATCGGCAAACGGGTAAACATGTTTGGCTGGAAACCATCTCCCTTGCCGATAAGCACAACCTGACCGTCTATGATGCCACTTATCTGGAACTTGCCCTGCGCCTCGCTCTCCCGTTGGCCACCCTCGACGATGAGCTCCGCCAAGCCGCGCAACAGGAAAGCGTGCCGCTGCTGGGGATGTAGATTTTTTCGACCGATGCAATCCAGCCAGTAAAAAATATTGAACTTCAGCATTGTTTGGTTCGTACACGATTGCATCACGCTATCGGACGCAATCTTCATGGACTCGTGCTTTGTTCGCACGCTCGTGGCGATGCGTTTGTTTGAGTTTGGAGTCAGGATGAATAATTTACGTTTTTGGCTTCTTCTCTTGCTGGTGGTTGCCGCACGAATTGTCTCTTTGTTCTTCCTCAAGGCAGATCCTTCCTTCGTGTTTATTCCGCGGAGTTTTGTTGGCGGCGGCTTTCAGGTCATTCCGTCGCTGCTTGATCTGATCGTGCCGTGCCTTGTCGTATATTGCCTTTGGCCGGGGCGACGCTTCCGAACTACAACGATTTCGTTGGGTTGGCTTGCCCTCTGGGATGCCGCGTCTTTTCTGCTGATTCCCCTGGTGGCGGGGGTGTCGTTGTTTGCCTATCTTGATCCGTGGCAGATATTTCCCAATCTCTCGTCGATTACTCTTCTGCGCTGGCTGGAGTTTATCGTTACTTATCTAGCCTGGAATTTGATGCTTGATGAGCTGGCCGAAAAGAGACTGTGGCAAAAATTCGCCGTTGTACCACTTCTCCTACTGAGCTTCGGACTGTTTCAGGATGGATTCCCTGCCCTGCGTGATCCATTTCAAATCATTCTCAGCATAGGCATGACGCTGACCTGGACGGTACTGACCTTCCGGCGCCGATTCGGCCAATCGCCGCTGGCTGCCACGGTAACTGCGGCTATCATTGGCGGCGTCAGTTGCACGCTCGTGGTCATGGCGCCTTCCAATTCCGCACTGCCTCCTTTGTTGCTGCCGCTTGCCTTCCTAGCCGGTTCACTTACACTACGTAGCCGCTCCTGGTGGCCGCGATGGATTGCTTTGGCCAGCATAGCGGCAGTTGGTTTATTCCTCAGCCTGGCGCTACCGCGCTTTTTCCCGCCCGAACAGAGGGCGACCATTCTCAACCAGGATTCGCCGCCGCAGCACTCTGAAGAGATCGAAGGCATCACCGTTCGCTATGACAACCCGCGCGTGCGCGCCGTCGCGCTGCAAATGGCGCATGTTCTGGCTGCCGCCAATCAGATCAGCCAGGAGGCCTACGGTCTTTCGCCGCAGGTGAATGAGCTGGTGATCCGAGGTTTTGAGTCAGGAGGATTTCAGGCGCAGTTTCCACACAGCATTCACGGCAATCTTATCTCGCCGAGATTTGTGGAGCTATGCCTCGATAGCGCGTATCTGAACGATCCCAACGGCTCGATTCATTTTCCTGATCCGGTCAATGCAATTCTGCACGAATACAGCCACCTTTACGGCACGGTTCCCTATAACGCCTGGTTGATGGGAGGGACAGAAGGATCGGAAGAAGAGGGCTGGGCGACCTTCAGCGCCACGCGCCTCTCGCGCCGGCTCTATGAACGCTTCGGAGCGGGCCTGTGGTCTCCGGCTTATAACTACGCCGCACGCGCCGATGCGATTACCCAGGCCAACCTGGCCGGCCATTCCGTTTACTGGTCGCATAATAACGAATTCGGGGGCTTTCGCCTGTGGTATTTGCTAAGCCAGCGAGACGGCGAGAGGGCGGTCTATCGCATACGTTGGGCACATACACGGCGGGATGGAAGTTGGTGGTTCCAGATCAATGACCCAAGGGCTGCAAGGAAGATCGCCCAGTCATTTGGCCTGGTGGATTTCTCCGCATTCGGCGCAGACCCGGTCGTTCGCTTCGACCAGGTGCATACATTGCAGGATCTGCAACCTCTGGGAGAACTTGCCGGCTGGAATGCGGAGAAAATTAAGGCTATCTATGAAAGAGAATCCGGTGAACACATCGACCCATCGGTCAAGGTGCCAGAGCGAAGACCGCTTGCGCTTGATATTGCCTGTTGCTTGTTGTTCCTGATGCTGTTCGGTGTGGTCAAAAAAGTTACACACGAAACGGCATAACAATTTTCTATTAGTACAAAAACGCCCCACCCTTGCGGATGGGGCGTTTGCTCTTGCGACCATCGGAAGCGGCTGCCTAAGCGGCAAGCTCAGTCGTAATATTCCAGGCCGAGGTGAGTGATCAGGTCCGCGCCCATGATGTGGCGCAGTGTGTTTTTGAGCTTCATGGACTGAATGAACAAATCGTGTTCGGGATAGAGGCCGGCAGCGGTCTGCGGCGACTTGAGATAGAAGCTCAGCCACTCCTGAATGCCGAGCGAGCGCAGTGATGGCGCGCGCTTGGCCAAGTCCAAGAAAAGCACCAGGTCGAGCGCGATGGGAGCGGCCAAAATTGAATCGCGGCAGAGAAAGTTCACCTTGATCTGCATGGGGTAGCCCAGCCAGCCGAATATGTCGATGTTGTCCCAGGCCTCTTTATCGTCGCCGCGCGGCGGGTAGTAGTTGATACGAATTTTGTGGTAAAGATCCTTGTAAAGATCCGGGTAAAGCTCCGGCTGGAAGATGTAATCGAGCGAGCCGAGCTTCGATTCCTCCTTGGTTTTGAAGGATTGCGGATCGTCGAGCACCTCGCCGTCGCGATTGCCGAGAATATTGGTGGAGAACCAGCCGGAGACGCCCAGCATGCGTGCCTTGAGAGCCGGCGCCAGCACCGTCTTCATGAAGGTCTGGCCGGTCTTGAAGTCCTTGCCGCAGATGGGCGCCGCGTTGCGCTTGGAGAGCTCAATCATGGCCGGCGTGTCCACGGTCAGGTTGGGCGCTCCGTTGGCAAAGGGCACGCCCTCGGTGAGCGCCGCATAGGCATAGATCTGCGAGGGCGCAATGGCGATATCGTCGTTGTCAAGCCCCTTCTCGAAGGCTTCTATCGACTGGTGAACGGCTGCCGGCGCGATAAAAATCTCCGTCGATGCGCACCAGATCATCACCACGCGGTCCACGGTTTTCTTGAAGGCCTGAATGTCGGCCTTCACCTGATTGGCCAGGTCGCGCTTGTTCTTGCCCTTCTTGACGTGTGTGCCGTTCAGGCGCTTTACGTAGTACTGATCGAAGACCGCCGGCAGCGGCTTGATGGTCTCCAGGTAGGGCTTCAGTTGCTCGAGCGTCTTCTCGTCCAGCACCTTGGCATGCGCGGCGGACTCGTAGACGTTGTCCGTGAAAATATCCCAGCCGGTAAAGACCAAGTCGTTCAAATCGGCCAGCGGGACAAAGTCCTTGATCAGAGGCGATTTGTTGTCGGTGCGCTTGCCCAGGCGAATAGTGCCCATCTGCGTCAGCGAGCCAATTGGCTTGGCCAAACCACGCCGTACAGCCTCAACTCCTGCGATCATGGTGGTGGCGACGGCGCCCAGCCCGACTACCATCACTCCCAATTTGCCTTTTGCCTGCTCAACTTTGCCAGCTGTCTTTTGGCCGCCTTGCTCTTCAGTCCCCATTGCTTCTCCTAATCGTTTTTTTGATGGCTCCAGTTCTCCGGTCCATTCAAATCAAATTAAACAAACACTTTACGCAACCCCTGCATTCCTGCCGCGCTGCAGATGCGACCACAGAAACCACACAATCCCCGCCAGCAGCGCGACCTCTACCACCGGATGAAAACGGTGGAAGGCCTGGTAAAAACGCGGGTCGGTGTGCCATTTCTCGCCCAGTTTCATGCCTACGTATGCCAGGAAAAAGCACCACAACCCGGAACCCACGGAGATGTAAATATGGAAGCGCAGTCGCGGCATTTTGGCAATTCCCGCGGGAAATGCTATGAATGTCTGCACAATCGGCATACATCGCGCCACCAAGACGGTAATCGATCCGTATTTTTCAAAGAACCAGGTCATGCGGTCCAGATCGTGGCGGTTCATCAGGACCCACTTGCCGTAGCGTTCCACCAGCGGCCGCCCGCCCTTGGCGCCGATCCAATATGCCACCGCCGAGCCAAGATTGCAGCCCACCACACCCGCCGCCGCCACCAGGTAAAGATTGAAACGCCCCAAATACACCAGATAGCCTGAAAACGTCATGATAATTTCAGAGGGCAGCGGAATGCAGGCCGAATTGATTCCCATCAGCGCAACAATTCCGGCGTAGCCTCCGGCGTCAATTACGCGAGTGACTATATGCACCAGCAGGCCAATTATTCTTTCATTCATGGGCGTTTTGATTATAAGCCATCGAGCGTAGAGGGTGCTTCCGAGGCAAGATTGTGGCCAAACTGAGAGATGCACATGTCTGTATCCTCACTTTGCTAGGATGAGGGAGTGGCTGCAAGTTAAAGTTGAGTTGGAGGATAGCGCCTTGACTGATTTTTCCCCTGTTCCCTTGACTCTGGAAGGCTCGTTCCTGCTCCACCAGTTCTTCCGTTTCGACTGGAAGGCGTGGCGGGCCTGCGCGGCCGGCGAACGCAAGGACTGCGCGGAGGGCGAACGCAAGGACTGCGTGACCGGCGAACGCAAGGACTGCGAGGAGGGCAAACATGTGACGATTGCCGCTGAGGCCGTTGCCGCGCTTCAATGTTTGGAGTGCATTGGGCCTGACGCGCCAGTGCGGACAGCGCTTTTTTCGCAACTGGGCCACAAGGGCGACCTGATCCTGATTCACTTCCGCGACTCGCTGGAAGCGCTCAATCAGGTCGAACTCGATCTGGCGCAGACCAGGCTTTATGACTTCCTTGATCTGCGCCACTCCTACGTCTCGGTGGTCGAACTCGGCCTTTATGAATCCAGCCGCAAGACCTGGGAAGCAGCAGCCGCCAAAGGCTTTGAACCCAACTCGCCCGAATTTCAGACGGAGGTCGCTGCCAGCCTGGAGCGTGCCTCCGCGGCTATGGCGCCGCGCCTTTACCCCGCCGTCCCCGAGGCTAAGTACTTGTGCTTCTATCCGATGGACCGCAAGCGTGGAGGATCGGTCAACTGGTACACCGTGCCTTTTGCTGAGCGCCAACGCATGATGCACGAGCACGGGCTGATCGGGAGAAGGTACGGCGACCAGGTCAAGCAGATCATCTCCGGGTCAATCGGATTAGATGACTGGGAGTGGGGCGTAGACCTCTTTGCCGACGACCCGGTGGTCTTCAAAAAGCTGATCTACGAGATGCGCTTTGACGAGGTGAGCGCGGTCTATGCCAAGTTCGGGCAGTTTTTTATTGGGGTCAGGCTGCCGATGGAGAAGCTGGGGGGGTGGCTGGAGGGAAAGCTCTAGACGGTAAGGACGATTTGCCTTACAATGAATATAGAGGTGAATTGATGGCCACTCTAACGGTTACAACCAAAGGTCAGATCACCCTGAAGCAAGAGTTGCTAAGGCATCTGAATGTCGTTCCCGGCCAGAAGGTTGAAGTGGATAAGCTGCCGGATGGCCGGCTGATGGTGCAACCTGCCGCGAAGACCGGCTCGATCGCAAACTTCAGCGGTTGTCTGGCAAAGCCCGGAACCCCACGGCTCACCATCGCCCAGATCAAAAAGATCACCGAAGAGGCCTGGGCAGGTAAGCGATGAGAATCACTGCGGACACAAACATTCTATTGCGTGATGCGCTGCAGGATGATCCTCTACAGGCACAGCTTTCGAAAAAGATCCTCGATAATGCTGAACTCGTCGCCATCCCCGTGGCGGCTCTTTGTGAATTTGTTTGGGTCTTGCGGCAAGGGTACAAAAAAACGGCCGTTGAGGTCGCAAACGCGATTCATTTACTGATGGAAAGTTCGAACATCGTAGTGAATCAACCGGCGGTCGATGCAGGATTGGCAGTTCTCGATAAGGGCGGCGATTTCGCCGACGGCGTCATTGCTTATGAAGGCCACTGGTTGGGTGCCGAAGAGTTTGTCAGCTTCGACAAGCAGGCTGTTTCCTTACTGAAGTCGCAAGGCAAGCATGCCCGGCTGCTCGGCTGAAGCAAGCCCTAAGATGTGCTTCGATGAGGTCAGCGCGGTCTATGCCAAGTTCGGGCAGTTCTTTATTGGTATGAGGCTGCCGGTGGAGAAGCTGAGCGGTTGGCTGAAAGGAAAAACCGGCGGGAGCTGATGGCCTCAATACCAAAAACAATGGCAAAAAAAGTAAGTCGCGCGTTGGCCCATGACCGCATCGCTGCCATCCTCGCCGCTCTCGACGAAGCCTATCCAAACGCCGAGTGCGCGCTAACGCACCGTTCGCCCTGGGAGTTGCTGGTGGCGACGATCCTCTCCGCGCAATGCACCGACGTTCGCGTAAATATGGTGACGCCGGAGCTGTTCAAGCGCTTCCCTACCCCGGCGGCGATGGCCAAGGCGCCGTTGCCGCAATTGGAAGCTTTGATCCGGACGACCGGTTTCTATCACAACAAGGCCAAGTCGATTCAGGGCGCGGCTCGCAAGATTGTCGCCGAATTCGGCTCTCAGGTTCCGCGAACGCTTGCAGAGCTAGTCACTCTTCCCGGCGTAGCTCGCAAGACGGCCAACGTGGTTCTGGGCGTAGCCTACGGGAAGGCTGAAGGCGTGGTAGTAGACACGCACGTCTTTCGCATTGCGCGCAGGCTGGGCCTGGCCAAGGGCGAGACGCCCGAAAAGGTAGAACAGGAGTTAATGCGGATTCTGCCCCAAAGCCGCTGGATTGGATTCTCGCATCAGATCATCCATCATGGACGCGCGGTCTGCGAGGCGCGCAAACCCAAATGCGAGCGCTGCAACCTGGAGCAGCTTTGCACGGCAAAAGATAAGACGTGGCGTAGTTAGCCAATTGTTGGCGGAGTTAGCCACGAAAAACCCGCACTATAGCCGCAATCAGGCCGGGAATATCGAAAGTCACAGCCTCGGCGGCGGGCTCCCAGCCAAGCTCGCGCAGCGTTTGGCTGGTGATGGGGCCGATGGAGATTGCCGGAATGGCGAGAGGCCATGCAACTCCGGCTGCGCGGGCAGCTTCGGCCAGATGCGTTGCGCTGGAGGAACTGGTGAAGGTAGCCGCGTCAAGCCCTGCGGCGATGGCCTGGCGCAGTTGTTCCGGAGCGGCTTCGGGCAGGACGTTACGGTATGCATCCACCACATCGACCACGGCGCCAGCAGAGCGTAAGGCGCTGGGGATCACGTCGCGGGCAATGGCGGCTCGGGCCAGCAGAATTCTCCGGCTGGCTGGCTGGTTTTGTAACGATTGCAGCAATCCTTCGACAAGGCTTTCGGCCACATAGGACTCAGGAACTAATGAGACCTGCAAGCCAGCGTTGCGCGCCGCTGATGCCGTAGCTTCGCCAACCGCCGCCACTTTCAAGCGGGCCGGCTGTGCGAACACAATTCCCAGCGCATGCTCACGCTCCACGAGCGCGTGCAGTGCATTGGCGCTGGTCAGAATCAGCCAATCGTAGCGATCAAGCTGGCGCAAGGCCGCGTCCAGCGGCTCAAAGCTGGCCGGAGGGCGAATCTCCAGCACGGGAACCTCAACCGGCTCCGCGCCCTGGGCACGCAAGCCTTCGCTGAGCTTGCCGGCCTGATGCGCGGCGCGGGTCACCAGAATACGCCGCCCGGCAAGCGGCAACGCACTCACAGCACGCCTCCGGCAGGCGCAAGCAGAGGCCCCGCTCCGGCATCGATCAGCATTTGCGCTACCAGCCGGCCCAGCGCAACGGGGTCCGCGCTGGAATGAGGCGCGCGATGATGCACTCGCACGGTTTTGCCGGTATCCGTGGCAGCGACAACGGCAAAGATTTCCCACACATTTCGCGAAGAACGCGAAATGGATGGGGCACCCGATTCAATTTCATGCCGGCAGTGAACGCCGATGGGAACCTGGCAGCCTCCGCCAAGAGCAGCCAGCGCTGCCCGCTCGACGGTGACGGCAAAACGCGTAGCCGCATCGTTGAGGAATGCGACGGCGTCCATCGTCACCGCGTCGTTTTTGCGGGTCTCGACGCCCAGAGCGCCCTGGCCGGCCGCGGGACAAAACTCCCTAGGTTCCAGCCGTTCGCGAATCCATTCGGTTTTATCCAGACGGTCAAGGCCGGCGGCGGCCAGCAGAATCGCATCCACCTGGCCTTCGGCCAGTTTGCGCAAGCGCGTTTCAACATTGCCGCGAAATTCGACGGCTTCGATGTCGGGCCTGATTGCCTTCATCTGCGCCCGGCGGCGTTGGCTGCTGGTGCCCACGCGCGCGCCCTGGGGCAATGCCGCTAAGCTTTCATATTCCACGGAAACAAATGCATCCCTCGGGTCAACACGCTCGGGCGTAGCCGCCAGCGTAAAGGGATCCGGCAGCTCAGTGGGCAAATCCTTGAGTGAGTGAACGGCCAGGTCCACGCTTCCCGCAGCCAGAGCTTCCTCAATCTCCTTGGTGAACATGCCTTTGGTGTCAACCTGGGCAAAAGTGACCAATTGCAGCCGGTCGCCGGTGGTTTTGATGATCTTGATATCGACAGAATGGCCTTCGTTGCGGAGCAAGGCGGCGATGTGGTTTGCCTGCCAGAGGGCCAGTTGCGAGCCGCGGCTACCGATACGCAGGTTCATTTGCGGTTCGCCTCGCTGATTTCGCTCTCTTGCAATTTATCTGTCGCAGAATTTTCGCCGCTCGCAGGCAGCGACCATGTCTCGCAGAGCGCTTCCAGACGCGTGGCGTCATTCTCGCGGGCTGCCTGCTTGAGCGCCTGCATGGGCGGGTGAAGAAATTTGTTGACCAGCCCTCGGGTCAGCGCCTCGACGGCCGCAATCTGCTCCGCGCTCAGCGGACCCAGGCGGGCCTGCGCGCGCTTCAATTCCGCCTGACGAATCTCCTCGGCCTGGCGCTGCAGGGCGACGATGGCTGGAGCCACGTTGACGGTAAGCCGCCGCTGGTGGAATCGCTCGACCTCGCCGGCAATCAGCGCCTCGGCTTCGGCGGCTTCGCGGCTGCGCTCGGAGAGGTTTGCCGCGGCCACGGCTTGCAGATCGTCGATGTCGTAGACAAAGATGCCCTCCAGCTTGCCCATCAAAGGGTCCACATCGCGGGGCACGGCAATGTCGATGAAGAACATGGGCCGGTTGCGGCGGCGATGCAGAAATGCCTGGCCGTGCTCGCGGCGGAAGATGGGATGGGGCGCGCCGGTAGAGCTGATGACGATGTCGGCCTGGCTGGCCGCATCATAAAGCTCTTCAAACGGGATCACCTGGCCGGCAAAGGCTTCGGCCATGCGCCGCGCGCGCTCCAGGGTGCGGTTGGTAACGAGAATTGCGCCGGCTCCCTGCTGCACCAGGTGGCGGGCGGCCAGCTCGCTCATTTTGCCCGCTCCAACCAGGAAAACCGTGCGGCCCTGGAGTGAGCCGAAGATTTTGCGGGCCAGCTCCACAGCAACTGAAGCGATGGAAACCGAGTTTGAGCCGATCTCCGTCTCGGTGCGAACCCGCTTGGCGGCGGCAAAAGTGCTTTGCAGCAGGTGTTCGAGCTGCCCACCCACGGTACCCGCGGCGCGCGCCACGGCGAAGGCCTCTTTCACCTGACCAAGAATCTGCGGCTCGCCCACTACCATCGAGTCCAGGCTGGCGGCTACGCGGAAGAGATGGCGCACAGCCTCTTGATCGCGATGCTCGTAGAGGTGTGGGGCCAGAAGCGCGGGATCCAGACCAAAATGCCGGTGGAAAAAGCTGGTCACGTCAATGGCCGATGACTCGATAGCGGCCAGAATCTCCACACGGTTGCAGGTGGAAACGATCATGCATTCAGCCACGCCGGGCACCGCGGCCAGGGCGCGGGTGGTCTCCGGCAGCTCTTCGCGGGAGATGGCGATGCGCTCGCGCAACTCAATGGGCGCGGTCTTGTGATTGACGCCGATGAGGGTCAGAGTCATTGCGGACCGTACCTATGGAGGCGGCTGATGACATTGGCCGCCAGTACAACCAGCATGATGATGAAGACCGCGCCGGAGAGATAGGCAGCCCGGCGGCCGCGCAGGCCGGCGCTACGGCGCACAAAAAGCAGGGTGACGTAAACGGCCCACATCGCAAAGGAGGCAATAACTTTAGGGTCGTAAAAGTAGGCCGCGCCGCGCGCCGTCTCCTGTGCCAGAACCGAGCCGATCACCAGGCCGACGGTCATACAGGGAAATCCAAATTCAAGTGTCGCGTGGGCGATGCGCTCCAGGGTATCCAGCGGCGGCAGCCAGTCCAGGGGTAGCCACCAGGAGTCTTCGCCGGGCTTGTGCTTGCTCTTCAGGCGGCGCTCCTGAACGAGGTAAAGCACCGAGGCCAGCAGGCTGAAACCCAGGGCCACGTAGGCCGCCAGCAGCGCTGAGATGTGAGCCACCAGCCAGCTGATGCGCACGCCTTCCGAGGGGAAAGTGTAACGATCAGGACCAAGAGAAGGGACAAAGACAATGAAAAATGTAATCGGTAAGACAAAGATTCCAAAGGAGATGGCATCGTAAAGCCACCAGACGAGAAAAAACAGGCCGGCAATGGCGAATCCCAGCAGCGATTCGACTTCGCGGACGCCAACAGGCACCCAGCGGTGGGCCTGGATGAGCATTTCAACGCACGAGACAAAGTGGAAAAAGAAGGCCAAACCGGCCAGATGGACGCAAGTTTTGCGCCAGCGCACAATGCCATAAAGCACGGCCGGAAAAACAGCCACGGCGGCCGCCGCATAGAGAGCCGCCGCAACCTGGAGCCAGAGGAGGTACATATCGGTTCTCACCTTAATGGTGCAAGAAACAGTATACTGTGATGCAAATCACCTGGCGGGAGTTTTTGCCCAGCCTGGCTCTTAAAACAGTAGAAATTACATGCTGCGTTACTGGGGGATCTCCATGAACAAGGCTGCATTAGTATTCCTGATTTTATCTATGATCGTGAGCGGCGCCGAAACCATCCAGGCGAACGCTTCCGAACAGCCCTCGGTCCCAGCCATCGGCAAAGTCACGCCACGCTTCAATGTGACGCAGTATGGCGCGGTGGGCAACAGAAAGACCGATGATACGGCGGCGATCCAGGCGGCGTTCGATGCCTGCGCGAATTATGTGGCAGCGTCAAAAACCCTGACAGGCGTTCACGGAGGCATTGTCGAGTTCCCGGGACTGCATACATACGTTATATCCTCAACCATCAATGCATACGATGGATGCCGTATCGAAGGAAGTATAGGATATAGTGGTGGCGGTCAGGCAATTCCAAGAATAGCTTGGCATGGTTCAGAGGCAGGCACTATTTACACCATTACAGGATTTACCACCTCTGCCAACACAACGCCACTCTATACACAATCCTCACCGAAGCCATATTACCACGGCAATCTGGCCACCTTTACCGTAAGCGGCGGCAGCGTTCCATCCGTGGGAGAGTGGGTGGAGATTGAAGGCCTTCACACGAGAGCGGGATTGTACCTTAACAGGGTTATTGCGCAGGTAGCCGCTGCCGGCGGAAACACCTTTACGGTCACGTTTCCATCCCCTATCACCGCGGGAACATTTACGGACACCGGAACGGTGACGACGGTGAATGTGATGGTGGCGTTTGATGCCAATGCCAGATATAACACGACTATTACCAACATATGTCTGGCATCCGGCTCAACTCACCCTGCCGTGGGTTTTTACTTTGGCTCTCGCGTAGACACCGGCACACGCTTAGAGGAAGCGCAAGTTGCCGGTATGACTAAGTACAGTTATTATTTCGCGGCAGGTGGAATCAACATTGACTTTGACCACGGCTGGCGGTCAGACGGAGCTGGAATCGCCGGGATCTATTGGCGTGTAACCGGTGGTGACAACTTCGGCATCGCCAACGGGACAACTGACAATGCCACGGAGAACGGATCGTCAACCGGCGGCGGCGCGGTAATGCTGGACAACTCGGCGTGCATCCCTTGGGCCGCAATAAGACTAACAGCCAGGAACATCAAGCACGAAATCAACACAACGATGCCTGCTTCCGGCTTGGGTGTTTATACCCTTATAGGGTGCCCCTCGGTATCAAATAGGACGCAATTCTTCCTTGACTTTGAGCAGGTATGGATGTCTCCGAGTTCATTTATGAATGCGCCTGGAATTGTGATGATCCCTGCCAGCGATGCAATGGCTTCACTCACGCTTGTGAATACTGTTGTTTCGGGAGGCGGCGCTTCTGGAACAACTGGAGGTAAATTCGTGGGTTTGCCAACTCTCAGCAGAAACGATGTGAGCGGCGCAGCCGGCATCATTCCCTTGCTTTCATATAATCCGCCTACGCGGAGCAGCGGGACTACGACCTCAGCATATAGTCATATGGCCGCGCCCATCCAATTTATTGGCGATACAAACATCAATCAACTCTACCAGTACGGCGTAGCGGCATCTGCTTTCCTATATTCCGACACAGCGTATGCTTCGCTGCCCAATGGAACGACGTTGTATGCAGGCCAGATTCTTGCCCCTCCGAGTTATTGGAACGGAGCCAATAGCAAGCGGTATGCCATCGACGTTGTGTACCAGGCGGGAACCAAAGGCACTCCCAACGGTGGAGCTACGACATGCTCAGGCGCACGCGGCACATTCACATTGACATGCAGCAGCGCCACGGACCTGTCTCAAGGCCAAAGAATCTCGATTGGGACAGACTCGTACAAAGAGATTGATTCCATTGACGCGACCAATCCCAGCGTCGTGCTGGTATCTCTTGCATGGAACAATGGGAGCGGCAGGCTAGGTTCCAACTATACAAACAAGTCGCTGTCGTTTAGTGCCCCGGTGCTGGGACCAGAGATTCAACTGCCGACTAAATCTTCCGCTGCTCCAACCGCATTGGCATGGTCGCAGGGAGACATAGAACAAAACTCCGGCGCGACTGCCAACGGAATTGCTGCCTGGGTCAATATCGCAGCCGGCACGCCGGGCAAGTGGGCGGGGATTCCCCTGGGCGACAGCAACGGCAAGATCACCGCGTCGCAACTGTCCAGCGCGCGGACCGCGCAGGCCTTCTGCGCGGGAACGGCCAGTTCCTCAAGCACTTTGCTCTTATTCGGCGCGGGAACATCTCAAACAGCATGCACGCAAGTTCCGGGTCCGCAGACTTTGCAACAGGTTCTGCTTACCACAGACGGCGTGTTGAGCAACCTGGCGGTGCGGTGCGGACATCCGGGCTCTCAGCCCTCCAGCGGGACATTTACTGTGTGGGATTTGCCCTCCGGAGCCGCTATGTCCAACGCGGTATCGGGCATAAACACCGGGCTTATTATCACGATTGGCAATGCCGCCGGAAATGCGAACAAGACCCTCATCGACACCCGGCATACCTATACCTACGCGGCTGGGGATATGATTCGCATTCAGTTCACGACGCAGGCCAATGAAACATTGGCCGATTGCACCGCCAGCTTTAACTATTAGTGGAGCAGGCGCAATACACTCTCAGAGAATACGGCAGCAGAGGTGTGTTCATAAAGGCTATTTCGCTGTATTATCTTGAATGCACTAATGGATTATTAGCTAAATTGCGCATATACTTTACGATTGTAAGCCTAGCGCAAAGGAGCCAAAGCATGTCCGATTCCGCCAAGGAAAAACATCTAGACCCCCTGGGATGGAAAATGCTCATCGAGTTGCAAAAGGACGCCCGCATCTCCTTTGCTGAACTGGGCCGCCGGGTGGGGCTCTCCACGCCGGCAGCCGCACAGCGCGTGCGCCACATGGAAGAAGCCGGCATCATCCGCGCCTACCGCGCCGAGATCAGCCCGTCGCACGTGGGCTTGCCCATCACGGCCTACATTCGTATGAGCATTGTGGGCGACGTATTGCCCAGGCTGACCGCCCAGCTTCGCTCCATGACGGAGATTGTCGAGTGCTACCGTGGGACGGGAGCGGACTCGTTCATCATGAAGGTGAACGTCATCTCGGTCGAACATCTGAACGACGTGATCGACCGCCTGACGCACTTTGGAACCACGTCCACCTCGCTGGTGCTGGGGGCGGTTGTCGAAAAGAACCTGCTGGGGCCGGAGAATCTTGAGTGGCCGGCTAAAACAAAGCTCGCTTCCTAAGACCTTTTAACAGAACCTAATTTCTAATCCCAGTCAGCAGCCTTTCAATCTCCGCCTTTTCGGCGCCAGTAACGGGCAGCAGCGGCGCGCGGGCGCGGCCTCCGTAATAGCCGTTGAAGTCGCAGGCGTGCTTGACGCCACTAATGCCCAACTGGCCGACGATGCGCTGGCTCGGTGCAGCGATGCGCTCCTGCTTCTCTTTTGCAAGCTTGAGGTCGTGGTCCTTCCAGGCAAGATAAACCTCCTGGCAGGCCTGCGGAGCGCAGGCGGCAAAGCCGAGGATGGCGCCGGATGCGCCCGCCTCAAGAGACTCCAACAGCGTTCCTGCCGAGCCGGTAAGCACTTGAAAGCCGACCTCTTTGGTTCTCGTCTTTATAGGTGGAGCTGTCGTAACGGCCACTCCGCCGGTCAAATCGCCGGCGGAGATCAGTGCATCAGCGGTTCCTGCTGCGGGCGAGAGCATCCGCGCGGTGACGGCCTCGAAGACAGGCGTCACGGTCACGGTGCGTCGGGGCGCGGCGCTGGTTGCTTCAACCAGGGCGCGAATCCGCTCAACGCTGCCGCTGGAATCTTTGATTCCAAGAATATTGGGATGCTGCGCCAGTTCGGCCACCAGCTCCGCGGGAATGTTGTAGGGCACGCACTGGGGAATGTTGTAGAGCACAAGCGGCAGCGGCGAACGGTCGGCCACGCTGCGAAAGTAGTGGAGCACGGCAGCAGCGGTCATCTGGCTGGCGTAGTACGTGGGAGTGCGGACGAGAACAACGTCGTAGCGGAATTCAGCAGCGGCCTCGGCCAGCGCGATCGTGGACTTCACGCTCTCGCGCGCCACGCCGGCGATGAGTACCTTTTCCGGCGCGGCGGCCTCGGCGGCCACGCGCAACACCTCGCGGGACTCGGCATCGTCGAGCTCGGGCGCTTCGCCCATGGAGCCCAAAAGCAGCACACCGGAGAGCAATGTGCGTGAGTAGCGGGCGATGTTGGCTTCGAGCTTGCGATAGTAGACTCGCTCGTCGGCATAAAACGGCGTGTTAACGGCGGCAAAGATGCCTTCTAGCAGCATGGTTTCATTGTATTGCCCCGGTCGCAGGTACGGCATCAATCGGAGTGATTGTCATAACCACAAATGTATATCGTAAGCAGAAATGCTGACACAAGTAGTAAACGATTCTGCATCCTTATTATTATCTACAATACATATTCCCTGTCATCAGGGAATTAGATTTGTAGCTAAAGCTCTTATCTTTACCATCTCTTCCTCATTTAAGCCAGCCAAATCGAAACCTCGCAGCACTTGTTCGCCACCATATAAAGTATAGACCCACGCATTGAAAACCCTGTCAGGCTTATCAAGAAACAGGATGCTAATCACATTCCCCCCAACAGGGGCTTTATTAACATGAACTACAATGAACTTACTCTTGAAATATGACTTGTCCCACTTGTCCAGAAGATTGAATTCATAAGCTCGGTCGTTTTCCTCAGCCGCATGGTTGCTTTCGTTTACCCACCCGCTCCCCCCTGCGAGATAATCGTTGAACAAGCTCTTTAAGTATATTGCATCGCTAATTTTTGTCGTGTACACTTGGTACTGATTCAGGTCCCCTGGAGAAATATTCTCTACCGGTGAAGATTCCTTCAAAAATTGTGTCTGCGTCTGACCCTGACTCAGGTTCCCTGGTGGAGCAGACTCCTTTGGAGGTGCAACCACCTGATTAACGATGCTGACGCGATATGGAAGTACCATGGCATATACATCTAGATACTGCCGGGCATAGTTATTGAGTTTATGTTCACCTATTGGTACACCTGTAAGGTCTCGCCCACCTTCAAATGCAGCCGCTGTCTGAGGGTCCGTGATTCCAAAAGCTGAAGGTCCGGGCATCTTCACGATAGCCACATCGGTTATAGGATTGATATTAACGTATGGTCCACCCCACATTGACCAGAGTATGAGGTGCCATATAAACACTAGGACCGCGATGATTAGAACTGTGATTCCGGCTTTTCTCATGTCGCACCAGTACACGGCTGCAATTATAGCGCCAAGATGCACAATAAAGCACCTGAGTCTTACTCAAGCGCCGGCTTCGTCGTGCAGTTGTTGCAGTGCGTAAACCGTGGTTTGGCGTAGCTGCATGGCGTGGATGCCTTCAGCAGCAGCTTGCACGGCAGCAAGCGTAGTGATAATGGGAATGCGCGCCAACACAGCGGCACGGCGAATCGCTTTCTCGTCGAAAAATGTTTCCTGGCCGTATGAGGTGTTGATGATGAGCTGAATGCGGTCGCCCTTGATCAGGTCAACTACGTTGGGCCGGCCCTCCTTGACTTTGAAGACGCGCTCCACTGTGAGCCCTGCCTTCTCCAGCACGTTGGCCGTGCCTTGGGTAGCGACGATCCTGAAGCCCATTTGAACGAAGCGGCGGGCCAGTTCGATGGCCCCAGGTTTGTCGGCGTCGTTGACGCTGAAAAAAACCATGCCGCCGGTGGGCAATATCTGCCCGGCGGCGAGCTGCGCTTTTGCAAATGCCTCGCCAAATGTTGCGGCTACGCCCATCACCTCGCCGGTAGAGCGCATCTCCGGACCCAGCACCACATCCGCTCCGGCGAATTTGCTCCAGGGAAATACTGGCGATTTCACGTAGAAATGCGTACCGGTTTCGAGATCCTTGCCCGAGGCAAGCTGGCCGGGGAGCAGATCGCGCAGCTTGCGGCCGGTCATCAGCCGCGCGGCGATCTTGGCCAGCGGAATTCCGGTTGCCTTGGAGACGTAAGGCACGGTGCGCGAGGCGCGCGGGTTCACCTCGATGACATAAACATGGTCCTGGCCCTGGGCATCACGCTGTATGGCAAACTGCAAATTGACCAGGCCGACAACTTTGAGCGCCAGAGCCAGCTTGCGCGTATACGCGCGCAGCACCTCCAGCGTCTCCGGGCGAATGTTCACGGCAGGCAGCACGCAGGATGAATCGCCAGAGTGAATGCCGGCTTCCTCAATGTGCTGCATGATGCCGGCGATGATTACATCTTCGGAGTCGCACAGCGCGTCCACGTCCACCTCAATAGCGTTCTCCAGAAAGTGATCGACCAGCACCGGGCGCTCCTGCGAGTATTCCACAGCCTCGCGCATATAGCGCGTCACCGCATCGGCATCGTAGGCAATAACCATGGCCCGGCCGCCAAGCACATAACTGGGCCTGACCAGAACCGGGTAGCCGATGCGCTCGCCAATGGCTAGAGCCTCTTCCACGCTGGTGGCCGTGCCGCCGGCAGGTTGCGGAATCTTCAGTTCGTCGAGCATCTTGCCGAAGCGCTTGCGGTCTTCGGCCAGATCGATCGACTCCGGCGAGGTGCCGATGATGGGCACGCCTGCCGCGCGCAGCCGCTGCGCCAGGTTGAGCGGCGTCTGTCCGCCAAACTGCACAATCATGCCGATCTCTGCGCCGGATTGCGACTCATGGTTATAGATGGCCAGCACATCTTCCAGCACCAGCGGCTCAAAGTAGAGCCGGTCGCTGGTGTCGTAATCGGTGGAGACAGTCTCCGGATTGCAGTTGACCATGATGGTCTCGTAACCGTCGTCCTTGAGCGCGAAGGCCGCGTGGCAGCAGCAGTAATCGAACTCGATGCCTTGCCCGATTCGATTCGGTCCCGACCCGAGAATGATGATCTTAGGCGTCTTGGTCGGCGGCGCCTCGTCCTCTTCGTCGTAGGTCGAATAGAGATAGGGCGTCATGGACTCAAACTCGGCAGCGCAGGTGTCCACCAGTTTGAATACCGGCCGGATGCCCTTGCTCTCGCGCATTTCCCTCACCTGCTGCGTGCCAGCGTGGCCTTCCAATTTCCATTCAGTCGCGATGCGCTCGTCGCTCAACCCGAGGCGCTTGAGCTGGCGCATTTGCTCCGCGTCGATTGTCTCTGGCGTGGTTTGCGCGATTGCCATCTGCGCCAGCGTGATCTCGCGCATCTGGTGCAGGAACCAGGGGTCGATGGTGGTGAGCCGCGCCACCTCGCGCACGCTCATGCCGCGCTCGAAGGCGAAGCGGATGTAGCCCAGCCGCTCCGGCCGCGGAGTAACCAGCATTTGCGTCAGCCGCCGCGGCTCCAATATCTCCGTGCCGGTCTTCTTGCCGGTTTCAAGCGCGCGCCAGGCCTTCATCAGCGCTTCTTTGAAGGTGCGCCCG
>Ga0326727_10002842_pt1 | contig 57297 bp, 50 predicted proteins | sample MB2enrmetagenome_FD_207643 | JGI IMG/M metagenome (GOLD analysis project Ga0326727, IMG submission 207643) | Lab enriched peat soil microbial communities from McLean, Ithaca, NY, United States - MB29MY | ecosystem: Environmental > Terrestrial > Soil > Wetlands > Peat | place: USA: New York... | reverse complement strand
TCCCGAATTTCGCGATAAACTCTTTCATGGCGTTCTCCTCCGGTGTTTGGTCTTGGAAACACTACTCTACCGGAGTTCCAGAACGCCACTTCTATTTTGGTTGCGGCTATGCCGGGCTGTGTCTCCGTGTCTCCGCGTCAAAAGGCCTTGGCGTGAGTATCCGACTTCGCCTCGGATTTCTCTCAGGCCTTCTCATCTCGTTGTGATAACCTGAAATGCCATGCCCACCGAAGGCCCCGCGAGGTCTCCGCGGCTCCGCGGTGAATCCAGCGGATTTGGGGGAAGATTGACCATGGCAACCGTCGAATTGAAGCACGTACGCAAGCGTTTCGGCCAGCAGGAGGTGGTGCATGGCGTGGACCTGGCCATCGCCGACCGCGAGTTCGTGGCGTTTGTGGGACCGTCGGGCTCCGGCAAATCCACCCTGCTGCGCATGATCGCCGGGCTGGAGGAGGTCTCCGAAGGCGAGGTGCTGATCGACGGCCAGCCCGTCCAGAATATCCCGCCCGCCAAACGGGGACTGGCCATGGTGTTTCAGAGCTACGCCCTATACCCGCACATGACCGTGGCCGAGAACATGGGCTTCAGCCTGCGGCTGGCCGGGGCGCCGCGGCGCGAGCGCGAGCGGAAAGTGCTGGCGGTGGCGCGCATCCTCGATATGGAGGCGCTGCTTCACCGCAAACCGCGGGCGCTCTCCGGTGGCCAGTTGCAGCGGGTGGCCATCGGCCGCGCCATGGTGCGCCAGCCCAAGGCGTTTCTGCTCGACGAGCCGCTCTCCAACCTGGATGCCGCGCTGCAAGCTCAGATGCGGCTCGAGCTGGTGCGCCTGCACCGCGAGTTGAAGACCACCATGATCTACGTCACTCACGACCAGGTGGAAGCCATGACCATGGCCGACCGCATCCTGGTGCTGAACGAGGGGCGCGTGGAACAAGTGGCGTCGCCGCTCGAGCTGTATCAGAACCCCGCCAGCCTGTTTGTGGCGGGCTTCATCGGCGCGCCCAAAATGAACTTCCTCGAGGTTCAAGTCGCGCGGGCCGCGGAGGATCGCTGCACGGTCACGCTGTTCCTGGGACCGGCCCTCGATGTTCCCGCCCTGGGCGCGGGCATCGCCCCCGGCGGACGGCTCACCCTCGGCATTCGCCCCGAGCACGTGGCCCTCGAACCGGGCGGCCAGGTGGAAGGCGAGATTCAGGCCCTCGAACATCTGGGACCGCGCACCTATGTTCATGCGCGCCTGGCGGACGGCGGCAAGTTGGTGGCGCAAACGGCCGGCGACACCACCGTTCGCGAAGGCGAGCGCCTGGGCTTCCACATCAGCGCGGAGTCTTGCCACCTTTTCGACGCCGCCGGGAAGCGCGTGGAGCGCGCCGGGAGGCGGTCATGAAGGCCCTGCGTTTTCACGGCGCCGGAGATCTGCGCCTGGAAGAACTGCCGATGCCCGATCCGGCGCCCGGCGAAGTGCGCATCCGCCCGCAAGCCGTGGGCATTTGCGGCACCGACGCCCACATCTTTCACGGCGAGTTCCCCTCCGCCGCGCCAGTGGTGCTGGGACATGAGATCGGCGGCGTGGTGGATGCCGTGGGCGCCAGTGTTCAAAGCCTGCGCGAAGGGGACACGGTCACCGTTCAGCCCAACACTTTCTGCGGCGTCTGCGGGTTCTGCCGGGGCGGCCGCGAGCACCTTTGCGAGCGCATGCGCGCCTACGGCGTCCACATGAATGGCGGGTTCGCCGAAGCTATGGTGGCCGATGCGCGCAACGTGTACCGGCTTCCCCAGGGCATCGGCCCGCGCATCGGCTGCTTCGCCGAGCCGCTGGCGTGCTGCGTCCACGGCATGGACCGGCTGGCGGTCCGCTCCGGCGCCAGCGTGCTGGTGATCGGCGCGGGAGCTGTGGGCCTCATGCTCACCCGCCTGGCGCGTCTGGCCGGCGCCGGCCACATCACCGTGAGCGAGCCCGACGAACAACGCCGCGCAGCCGCCGCGGCATTCGGGGCCGACTGCACGGCCGCGCCGGATTCGCTCGATGGAGAATTCGATTTCGTGATCGACGCGGTAGGCTCGCGGCCCACCTTCGAGCAGGCCGTGGTCCGCGCCGCGCGGGGCGGCGCCGTCCTGGTCTTTGGCGTCGCTCCGGCGCACGCCGCAGCCACCGTCAGCCCGTACGAGATCTTCGCCCGCGAACTGACCATCGTGGGTTCCCTGATCAATCCCTACACGCACGCCCGCGCCGTCGAACTGCTTCCTCAAATGGGGCTGAAAAGACTGAGCGTGCGGACGTTTCCTCTGAAGAGTTACGAAGCGGCCTTCGAGGCGCAAGCACGCCCGGCCGGAGCGATGAAGGTGGTGTTTTTGCCGCAGGAGTAGCGGGCACTTCCTGTTTTTCGAAAACTGGACTTCGATGGCGCTGCTCGATGCGCATCTCGGCTCGCCGCACCTTACGGATCTTCAAACGCGGTCGGCCGACCTGGTAGCTGAGCCGCCACGCATCGTGCTCGCCTCGCGCATCGGGTAGGGGCGAAGGGAGTGGGCCGGCGAAAGCGCCAGCCCACCAGCGACAGCCAGCGGGGCAGACGCCCGCTCGCGCCGTCCGGCGCAGTCCACATGGTGCTGGGTCAGTTTTGGGCAGGCGCCCAAAACTGACCCAAAATCAGAGGATAAGTCCTTTGTTTCCGTCTGAGTCTTGGGCAACTTGCCCAAAACTCGCAGGTTACGCCACGGGCTGCTATGTCTTGTAGTCCCACTCCTTGCGGTACGGCGTATCGACCAGGCTGTTGGCCAACTCGTCATTTGTGATTTTCATCGACCTGTAGTCCCAGGCCAGGACCCGGTTCTGCCGGCCGCCGCGGCCGCCGCCTCCGCGACCACCGGTGGCGCCGGCGGGCGCCGGCGTGGGCATGCTGTGCCGGCGCAACGCCAGCGTCCCCAGCAAGGCGAACTCCGTGAGCCCGCAGGCGAATTCGATGGGCGTAATGGATTTCTTGCCGGCCTTGCAACTGCGCACCCATTCCTTGTAATGATCCGGCTTCTCGCAGCGCTCCAGCGTAGGCGCCGGCTGCTTGAAGTCCTTGAACTTGGCCTCCGGAAGCAGGTAGCCGCCGGGCAGACCGCGAGGCATCTGGGCCGCGGTGGGGTTGGCCACAAATGCCGCCCAGGGGTTTCCACCGTAATAGGCCGAAATCTGCACGCCCTTTTCGCCGACGAACATGACGCCGCTGCCGGGCATGGTAACGTTTGCGGGCATACTCTCCGGCCGGGGCGGGGCCAGTCCGCCGTCATAGAAGTACGCCATCAGGGCCGGATGGTTCCCACGGGCTGGAATGTGCCACTGGACGGTGTTGGCGACGCTCATGCACTCGGCGTTGTCCAGGGATCTGGGCCCCGGCGTAAAGGCCTGGCAGCCGATGCCGGCCACCCAATCCGGCGTGCCCATCTCGAGCTCGTCGTGGAACATCTGGAGGTTGTGGCAGCCAAAATCGCCTATCGTGCCGGTGCCGAAATCCCACCAGGGCCGCCAGTTGCCGTAGTGATAAGTCTTGTTATAGGGACGGGCGGGCGAGGGGCCGCACCATTGGTCCCAATTCATCCCTTCGGGCGGCGTCTCGGACTCGGGGCGGGCGAAGCCGCCGCCGGAGCTATAGGTGCCGGTCCAGATGTGGACTTCGTGAACCGGGCCGATCGCTCCGCTGAGCAGCAATTCCGTGGTGGCGCGGGCATAGCTGGTGCGGGAATCCTGAATGCTGGCCTTGGTGGTGCGCTTGGAGGCCAGGCACGCCGCCTTGACCCTGCGGGCCTCGGCGACGGTGTGGGTGATGGGCTTGGCGCAGTAGACGTGCTTGTCCATGGCCAGGCCGGCCAGCACCAGGTGGGAATGCCAGTGGTCCGGGGTAGCCACGATCAGGGCGTCGAAGTTTTGCGACTCCTTGTCGAACATCTGCCGGAAGTCCTTGTACAGCTTGGCGCTCGGGTAGCTCCTGAATACCGGCGCGGCGAAGGTGTGGTCGAGGTCGCACAAGGCCACGATGGCTTCATCCGCGCATTCGTGAATGTAGTTCCGGCCCATGCCGGCCACGCCCACGGCGGCGATTCTCAGTTTGTCGCTGGGAGCCTGAAAACCTACGCCTCCCAGAACATGTCGCGGAACGATGAGTGGCGCCAAACCGGTGGCGATAACAGCGCGCCGGGATAACTCGCCTCTATTCGACTCATTCGAATTCATGACAGCGTCTCCTTTTAGTAACTCAATACTTCATTAACTTGACTCGCATCAGGGCTCCCTGAGCGGAAAGATTTACCATCGGACCGGTATAGTCTCCCTGCGACGTCGTGCCCAGGACGGTGGTCTTCCAAGCGCCGTTCTCGTAATACCCTTCTTCGACCTCGCTGAACTGCGCGGCGGTATAGTCCGATCCCTGCACCGGCCGCCATTCCACGGACGACTCGAAGCCCATGACCAGGAACTCGTCCGCGCTCAGCTCGGCGATCATCACGCGAGCCGAAGGTTCGGGAGCCCCGGCCGCCGCCGTTTGGCCCAGGGCGCCCGCCGGCTGCCTGCCGCGGGGATGGAAGCGGACCAGCACGTCGTAGTCGCTGAAAATCAGGTTGCGCGCCCCGATTCCGGTCTCTTCCACCGCCGCCTTCAAGCGCGGAGTGCCCTGAAGGCCGGCGATCACCGGAATGGCGGTCTTGAAGAGGCGGAAATCCGCCGCCACGGCGGCCATGTCCGGCCGCGGATTCGCGCCTCCTCCATCGATTCCAAAGGGGGCGAAACCGATGCCCGCGAAATCGGCCATGGCGTAGAAGAATGCGCGCCCGGCGATGCCGCTGCCGGTTTCGACGATCAACAACGGGTTATCCGGCCGCCGGTAACTGTTGAGGATCTTCAAGTAAGTGATGGGCGACTGGTGATAGATGTCCGAAGCGATGGCGTCGATGGCGGGAGCGTTGGCCTTCCACAGGTCCAGCATGTGCGCCACGGCCCCGCCGCTGGGATAGGATTCGCCGGGACGGTCGAAGCGCTCCCAGTTGTCGTTGGTGCCGTAACCGCCGTTCCACACGTTCACATAAGTGGGCAGCGGATAGATCTGCTTGCCGGCCTGCGCCACCTCGTTGATATAGGACGAGAGGTAATACGCGTTGAAGGCCTCGTCGGCCTCGCGGCCGAAGGCTTCCTTCCACGTTCCCGGCTTCTTCTTCAACCCCGCCGCCAGCTTCGCCGGCGCCGGGCCGTTAAACAGCTTGTTCGATTCCGGCGAGAAGTCGCGCACGCTGCCGAGCGAACCCGGTTCGTTCTCCACCTGCACCATGATGACCGTGCGGTCGGCCTCGTCGATCTGGCGCAAGTGCGTCATCATGGCCGAGTAGGCTTTCTTGTCGGCCTCCAGGTTGGTCCTCGACATGGGCGAGAGCACGCGGATGGGCTTACCGCCGGAATCGAGCACCCGGGGGAAGCGCTTGGGGTCGGCCTTCACCCAATTCGGGGTCCAATCCATGGCCCCGTTCTTCCACGTGCCGAACCACAGAATCACGGCTCGCAGACCCTGCGCGCGCAAGCCGCGCAGGATCTGATCGAAACCGCTAAAATCGAACTTCCCTTCCACCGGTTCGATGACGTTCCAGTAGACGGGATACTCGACCGTGTTCAGGTTCATGGCCTTGAACGCGGGCCAGGCGCTCTCCATGCGGTCCGGGAAGCCGGTGAAGTTGCCCACCTGGCCTCCCAGCATGATGAACGGCTTGCCGTCCACCATGAAGGTGAACTTATCACCCTGCTTGACGAGTTGTGGAATGGGCTTGCTTTGGGCCGGAGCGAGCGATGCGGCGCAAGCCAGCACTCCACAGAATCCGAGCGCACGCCCCAACTTCTTTCGCATGGGTCAACTTCCTTTTCGCCGAAGCGGCGATTATCGGCCGGCCGGCGGCGCTGCCGGCGGATTGCCGCCGCGTCCGCCTCTGCCGCCGCCACCGGTGGGCTGGCCATTCTGGGTGGTGGGCTGGAGGTCGGGAGCCACCGGCGTCGTGAAGGGACGCAGGGGCCGCACATAGATATTGCGAAACGCCACGGCGCCGTGATCGCCTTGCAGCATGATGGGGTTCATGGCCGCTTCGGGGATGTTCATGGCTGCCTGGGTGGGGCCGCGCCTTTCGACGTTCTCATGAATCAACTGGCCGTTGTGCAGGATACGGATGAACTTGGCATTGGCGGTTTTCTTGCCGGAGGCGTCGAACTTGGGGGCCTGGAACCAATAGTGAAACGACTGCCATTGCCCCGGGGGACGGTCCGCGCGCGCCTTGGGCCCGATGCCGCCGTCCTCGCCGTTAATCGGTCCGCCGTTGTAGTGGTACATGGCGCCGCACTGGTCGGTCAACAGCCGGGGCACGAATCCCCAGCTATCCCAGATCTGGGTCTCATAGAGCCCGTGCATGAAGAAGCCCGAATTGGAATGGGCCGCGATCATGAACTCGACGTACACTTCCATGTCGCCGAACTTCTCGGTGGTGTAGATATTCGAGGCGTTGCCGCTGGGGACAACGTCGGTGTTGACGATGCGGTCGCCGGGAGTGGGCACTCCGGTGAGCACTGCGGGGTTGGTCGTGCCGCCCCAAACCACGGCCTTGGTGACCAGCCATTTGCCGGGTTTCCGTGGATCGACGAGTTCCCACCCGTCGAGGTTCCTGCCATTGAGCAGAGGCTTCCAACCGTCCTCGGCCAGAAACGACGGGTCGCCGTGATCGCTTCCATCGGTCAGCGCAGGAATATCCGCGCCCATGGCGAGCCAAGCGAAAGCGCCGGCCAACGCGGCGCCGATCAGGATAGGTTTCATGCGTGTATTCCCTCTTTTTATCCGAAATTTACTTCCATGATTGCCTTTCGCCCACGGCCGGGCGAGTGTATACTGAGTTTGCCCCAACGGGCCGCGCCGTCATCCGGACGGAGCGCGAACGGAGAATCCTATGAGAACAGCAATGATAGCGCGCCGCAGTTTCCTTGGCGCTTCGGGCGCGGCGCTTTTTCCGGCATCCGTGCGCGCCCAGACCGCCGCCGCGGCCGGCGTCAAACCGGCGGACCTGCCCAGCTTCACCATCAAAGAGGTAAAGGTTTACGTGACCGCCTCCGGACGCCTGGCGTCGATCGCCACGGAGGGCGGGGTCGAAGGCATCTGCACGCTTCAGACCAGCGTTTTCCACGCCAACTGGGACAACTCCGGGTGGCTGGAATACGCCAAACGCGCGCTGGCCGGCAAGAGCGCCCTCGATCATCTCCAGTTCACTTCCCAGTATGTGCCGGTGCGCCGCCACTATGGGCAGCCGCCGCAGGCCGCGGCCATCGACATTTGTCTGTGGGATCTTCTGGGCAAGGCGACCGGGCTGCCGGTCTACCAGATTCTGGGAGCCTACAAGGACCGCGTCCTGGCGTACGCCAGCTCCCAGCACCTTCAGACCAAGACCCCGGACCCTTACGTGGAAGCGGCGCTGAAGGCCAAAGCGGAGGGATTCCAGGCGTTCAAGATCAACCCGCCGCCGGTCGGCGCCGACGGCGACGGCCATTACCGGCTGGATATGGAGATCTGCAAGGCGGTGCGAAAAGCCGTAGGCGAAGACTTCATGCTGATGCACCACGCGGTGGGCAACTACACCCGCAGCGAAGCCATGGAGGCGGGACGGCTGCTCGACGAGCTTCACTACCGGGGATACGAGGACCCGCTGCCCTCCACCGACGTGGAAGGTCTGGCGCAGCTTTGTCAGGAGCTGCGCGTGCCGGTGATCGTGGGCGAGTTCATGTTCTCGCTCTACGACTACGCCGAGTACATCCGGCGCGGGGCGGCGGACACGCTGCGTTTTGTAGTGGACAACGTGGGCGGCATCACGCCCGGCGTCAAGATCGGAATCCTGGCGGAGTGCCACGGCATGGAATGCATGCCGCACGGCGTGGGGAACGTGCTGCATCAGGCCGCCCATCTGCATTGCGAGCTGGCCATGCCCAACAGCGCTTTTGTGGAGGTTCCTTATCCACAGGGAGCTCGCGACGCGCAACCCTACATGAAGGACATCGTTCGAATCGCGTCGGACGGCTACGTTCATGCTCCTTCCAAACCGGGGCTCGGTTACGAGATCGACCGCGCCGCGCTCGACAAAGCCATGGTTCGAATCGAACGCTGAGATGGGACGAGACAACCCCCGAGGCCGCTCCGCCCGGAAAGGCGCGAGACAGCCTTGAAAGCCGGGCGAGCAACCAGCGCCTCCGGAAAAGGGCTTCGCGCCGGATTTCGCCCCACGGGTATTTTGCGTATAGTGCAAATCTATTTGCAGACAGCAGTCTAACGCGAACGGCTGGCGAAGTCAACAAACAGAGTCCGATATTCTGAATTTGATGGCGTCGCGGGGACCGCCCCATAGGCGTTACCTCGCATCGGTGAGCCGAACTCGGACGTCGCAAAAAGGGAAGTCCGGGCTGCTACGGGTCACTATTTCCGCCGCGGACGGCTAGAATGGCTTGTTGCTGGCGGCTCCGTTGCTTGCCGCGGATTTGGACCCGTTCAACTTGCGGCGAACGTCGGGCCAGAATTCCTTCGCCAGAGCCCACAAGAAGTCATAGCCTACTTGCGTGCCCCAGGTGCTCATCGCATTCGGCAGGTTTCGCTCGCCCCTGCCGTGGTAGCCGATGGACATGCCGGCCGCGGCCGCGGCGCCGGCGATCTCCGAGAAGTTGAATCGGTTGTTGCCGGAATCGGTGCGGGTGACGAAGATGCGGCTCACGGCGTAGCCGGTTCGGCGCCAGAATCCTCCTTTGCCCAACTGGAAGTAACGAGGGTCCTCGCGCAGAAGGGACGGGAAGATGGCCTTGGTCATGAAGTTCTCGATTGTGCTGTCGGCAAAGTCCGCGGCATATCGCCTGGCGTACCCCGCGGCGCCCTGTCGATAGCTGGGCGGGCTGTTTTGAGCCTGGCCGATGCCAGCCAGTGCGCCGTACCAGATGAACGGGACCAGGTCGAAGCTTCCTCGCACGGTCACCTTGAATTTTTCCGCGGTTGTGAGAGGCGGGACATGGCCCGCGTTCTCCAGGGTCAGGAAGTTCGGCAGGGCAAATAAGATCCGATCGTTGGAGGTTCCTGAAACCGGTTTCACGGGATCCGCCGGCGTGGCCCCGTCGGCGGAATTCTGGGCGCGGGCGCAGCACACCGCCAAAATTACCAAGAGCAAGACCGCGTGGCATAGGCGCATCTCTGTCCTTCAGATGGAGCAAACCTCCATCCGGTTACCAAGGAATCACTTAATCCAGGATTTCCTCTTTGGCTTTCTGGCCGGCGACAATTATACTCCCAACCGCTTCCATTGGACCCGATTATCTCATTTTTTCCGTCCCGAGCGACTCAGGCAGGATTTGCCGGACAGGTTGGGAACCTGCGACGGGTTGCTAAGGGCTTTTCATGGAATGACCATTCCAACCGCTCCCTAACGGTCGCGGCCCGCCAGGATCTTAATGGGCCGCGACCGCGAGGGCGATTGTAGGCGACTGAACTGGTTATTCCCTGTCAAGCCCCGCCCGGAACTGCCCGTAAAACAGCCCACAGGCGCCGGTTGACAACCGGCGCGCAGGATACCATCCTGCCCCACCAGTTGCGGACGCTTGAGTTGACGTCTGTCGGGGACCACCCCTGTTCGGCGTGGGTTCGCGGCCACTCAAACCGCCGCGGCTGGCGGGGCCTGGTTGAGTGCGGTTGGGGGGGGAGTCTTGCGAACCAGTACGTAGATTGGCTCGACTACGCCTACGGCGCGCTCGCAACTGTTCAGGCGCGCGATGGCCGCCGCGGTCACCTCCTGGCCTTTGGCCACCAGCAACAGGCCTTTCTTGGAGAACACGTCGGCGTTGAGCAGCATGCCCCTCCGGAGCTGGGCGACTTTTACCGCGCGAGCTTCGGTCTGCGCCTCCTCGACGTGTATCCGTTGCAGGGCCGAGAGGTACGAGGGATCGTAGCTGCCGCTGGCGCGCATCTCGGAAAACGTTTCGTGGCTGTCGCGGCCGCGCATCATCTGCTCGTCGAAATCCCCGGCGATCTTCAGCAAGCCGGCCCCCGCGCCTACAGGGTCGGAATCATTCGTTCCATTCCATGGGGCCTGTTGGGCGGCCACCATCTGGGCCACGCGCTCCAACCGCGGAATCTTGACCAGCAGATCGTGGGCCACGGCGCAGTGAGAGGCGAAGATGCTTTTCTCCTCTTCGTCCAAGGGTTCGGCCGCATAAATCTTGTCCAGGATATCCGGCGGGACCGTGACGCACCCGATTTGGGACAGCATGGCGGCCAGCTCGTACTGCCACCGTTTGGGCAAACCGAGGGCCGTCGCGATATACGCGACGTAGCGGCGCATCCGCAGCGCCCGGCCGAAAGCCGGGGGGTTGACGAGGCCGAGAATCTCGCTCAATACCTCGACGCTCCCGGTCAGCGTGTGCTCGAGCAGCTCTCGCTCCGCTTGGATCAAGCCGTACTGTTCCAAGGCGGATTCGAAGGCCCGGCCGAGCATTTCGGGAGGGCTGGGTTTAGCCAGGAACTGGAAGATGTTGCCTTGGTTGACGGCTTCAATGGCGTCCGTCAGATCCGCCTGCCCGGTGAGCATGATTCGGACCGTGTCGGGCGAGATCTGACGCACGCGGGCGAGAAACTGGATGCCGTCCATGCCGGGCATCCGCAAATCGGAAACCACGACGGCGAAGGGGCCGCGCTCGGCAATGGCCCGCAGGGCAAGTTCCGGCCCCAGGGCGGTGGTGATTTCGAATCGCTTGCGAAACTGGCGCTCGACGGCGTACAAGACGTTGGGTTCGTCGTCCACACACAGGATGTTTCTGGTCATCGGCACTACCTCAGCGCTACCAACTCGCTTTCCAGCCGCTGCCAACGGGGCAGTTGTCCCACTAAACCGGCATCGCCGAAGGCCTTGACGTCCAACTCCGGACTGGCCTCATTGTGGACCAACGCGTCGGCGATATGGACGGCCATTACCGCGCTCCTGAACCCCTCCGGCTTATGGTGCAGCGCGACGGCCTCGGTCACGCAATCGGGAAGGCCCCAAAGCCAGAGCAGGTAGGCGCCCACGTCGGCGTGCGTCGCGCCGAATACCTGCGCTTCCGCCGCGGCGGCGGGCAAGCCGCCGCTTCTCGCCATTTGCAGGGCATCCTGGAATTCCGCCGGGCGATTATCGGCCAGAATCAGCTTCCCGATATCGTGCAACAGCCCCGCTACGAAGCAGTCGTCGGCAGTGACGCCGGCGAATTGCGGGGAGGCCGCCATCTCCCGGGCGAGAACCCCTACCCGCAGACTGTGCTCGGTCAACTGGGCGGCGAATTGGGCCAGCGCCGGATCGCGGAATTGGGAGAACGCCATCACGCCGACAGCCAGGCTGCGAACGGTTTCCATGCCCAGAAACGTCACGGCCTGCGCGACGCTGGTGATTTCCCGGCGGATCCCGAACAAGGCGGAGTTCACCATTTGCAGGACTTTGGCGGTCATGGCCATGTCCTGTGCGATGACGTCCGCGATATCCTTGGCGCAGACGCCTTCGGATCCCAGCGCCTCATTGAGCTTGAGGTAGATGGCCGGCAGACTGGGCAGCGTCTGAATCCCGGAAATCAGGCATTTCAGGCCCGGATCTTCCAGCATCTCACGCATCGAGCAGGCGCGCTCCAGGATGAAGCGAAGGGTGGAGGCATCGCAGGGCTTGCACAGGTATTGGTGGGCGAGGGTGGCGGTGCGCAGCGTGAGGTCCATCTCCGTGGTGCCCGAAAGGACAATCCGGATGGTTTGTGGAAAGCGCTTTCTGACCTCTTCCAGCAGTTCCGCGCCGCCCATCTCCGGCATGCGCGCATCGGTGACAAGCACGTCGAACGGGGACTCTTCGAGCCGTTGCAACGCCTCGCGGCCGCTGCCGGCGAAGACCATTCGCCACTGATCGCGGAGCGGATACAGCATCCGCCGCAGGCCGCCCAGGACATTGGGCTCGTCATCCACGAAGAGTATCCGCTTCATCATGCCCCCGGTCAGGTATCGAGCGGGAGTCGGATGAGGAAAGTGGTCCCCGCTCCCACTCGGGATTCGAAGTCGATAGTGCCTTGGTGTTTCTGCACGACCACGGCGTGAGCGATGGACAGGCCCTGTCCGGTTCCCTTGCCGACTTCCTTAGTCGTGAAAAAGGGATCGAAAACCTTTGTCCGGATCTCATCCGGTATACCGGTTCCCGTATCCCGAATGCGGATTTCCGCCCAATTGCCGTTCCGGCGCGTGGCGACCGCGATGGCGCCTTTTCGGCCGCTGTCCCGGACGACATCTCCAACGGCGTGGGCGGCGTTGACAATCAGGTTCAGGAACACCTGGTTCATCTCCCCGGCCACGCACGGGACGGGAGGCAATTCCGGATCGAACTCCGATTGCATTTCCGCCACATACTTCCACTCGTTTCGGGACACCAGAATCGTGCTGTCGAGCGCCCGGTTGATATCCACGGAGATCTTCTCCACCGGCCCGGGGTGAGAGAACTCCTTCATGGCGCGCACGATTCGAGCGACGTGCGCGACGCCTTCCTCCAGTTGCCCGATCGCCACCGGCACTTCCTGTTGGAGATAATCCACATCCACGTCGTCGGGCGAACATTCGAGCGCGGCCGCGGCGCTGCCATTCGACCCGGGCCGCGGTCCGGCCCGTTTCCCCTGCCGCCCGATCACCCGGAAAAGGTCCTGAAACGCATCCCCCAGGAACTTCGCGTTGTCGCCAATGTACTGGATGGGGGTGTTGATCTCGTGCGCGATCCCGGCGGCCAGTTGCCCGATGGATTCCAGTTTCTGGGATTGGGCCAACTGCCACTCCAGGCGTTTGCGCGCGGTGATGTTCCAAGCGATGTGCGCCGAGCCCACCACATTGCCGGCGTCGTCGCGGATGGGCGAGGCGGTCAGCATGATGTCGACGCGCTCCCCGGTCTTGGCGATGCGGACGGTCTCGAAATGGTCTACTTCGTTGCCCCGCGCGAGCGATGCTTCGATGTCTTCCCGCTCTTTCACGCGGTCCGGCGGCACGAGGACGTCGGTGGTCTGGCCAATCATCTCCGAGGCTCGATACCCGTACATGCGTTCCGCCCCGCTGTTCCATGTCAATACGCGGCCCGAACGGTCTTTCCGGACGATGGCCGCATCGGTGGATTTCACGACCGCGGCCAGCTCCGCATTGACCTGTTCGGCGGCTTTGCGCTGGGTGACATCCCGGATCACGCCGATCGACTTGGCCCTGCCGGTAATCGGGTCCCGGGTAATGGTGGCGCGTATTTCCGCATAGAGAGTTTCGCCATCGCTCTGCGGCATCCGACACTCCACTTCCAGGGGTTCATGGGTGGCAATGTGGCGTCGGACAGCCTCGGCCGCTCTTTCCACATCATCCGGGTGCAGCATCGGGAACCACTCCGCCAGGGTCTCCGGGAAAGTCAGCTTCGGGAAACGCTCCTGCACCCGGTCGCCGAAGAACTGGAGGTGTCCGGTATCGAGGTCGAATTCATACACGATATCGCTGGCGTTTTCCGCGGCGATCCGAAACCGCTCCTGGGAGGTTCGCAGCGCGTCTTCGGCCTGCCTGCGTTTGGTGATATCCAGCAGGGCGGTGCGAACGCCGATTGTCTCGCCCGTCAAGTTGCGTACCAGGATGTCGTGGATTTCGACCCACAACTCACCGCCGTCGCGCCGGAGGTAACGGCGCTGGTAGGGTTCCAGGGGCCGTTCCCCGGACAGTTTCTGGCGAAACACCTCACGGCTGGTTTCCCTTTCGGCCCCGGCGATGAAATCCCATACCGGCCGCCCCAACATCTCGCCCGCCTTATAGCCAAAGAGGGAGCATTCGGCCCGGTTCACCCGGCGCACTATGCCGTCCTTGTCCAATTCGTGGTACCCCACCGGAGCGCAGTCGAAGAGCTCGCGGAAGTTCGCTTCGCTATCCCGCAGCGCCTCCTCGGCGCGCTTGCGTTCCGTGATAACGTCGAATACCGCGATGAAGTACCCCTTCTCCGGGCTATAGAGAGAAATGGAAAGCCAACTTCGCATGGCGGCGACGTATGTCTCAAGCCGCTCCGGCCTTCCGGTTTGGGCCACCCTGCGATGGACCTCCAAGAAATCGGGATCGGTCTCCCAGATGCCGGGGAAGATCTCGCTGGCCCTCTTCCCGAGTACGTCCTTCAGCCCGGTCAGGGTCTCGAAAGCGCCGTTTACGCCGAGATAGATGAAATCGGTGGCCTGGCCGTTCTCGAAGACCATTTGGCAGTAGACGAATCCTTCGAGCATGTGCTCCACCAGCCCGCGATACCGCCCTTCGCTCTGCCGGAGCGCCTCGCTGGCAAGCCTCTGCTGGGTGATGTCCTCCTCCACCGCCAGGTAATGGGTGGGAGCGCCCGACGCATCGTGTATGGCGCAGATCTGCGCGGCTACCCAGTACAGTTCGCCGTTCTTCTTTTTGTTGTGGAACGTCCCCTTCCACGCCTTGCCCGTTTTTAGGGTCTCCCAGAGGTTCCGATACTCCTCTTGGGAAGTTTCGCCGGACTTGAGGAACCTCGAGTTTCGACCCAGAACTTCTTCGAACGCGTAACCCGTGATGCCGGTGAACTTCGGGTTGACGTACTCGATGTTGCCTTCGAGGTCGGTGATCACGATGTTGACCGGACTTTGTTCCACGGCGGCCGAGAGAGAGCGCAGCCGTTGTTCCACCTTCTTGCGCTCGGTCACATCGCGATATCCCCATACGCGGCCCACGCATTTTCCCTTGACGCGCCGCGGTTCGGAGTGCCGCTCGAAGACGCGGCCGTCGGCCAACTCGAGCACGTCATGAGTTTGGGCTTCGGGTTCCCGATAGAGCCTTCGGGTGGCGTCAATAAAGGCGGCGGGGTCCTTCAACTTCCCAGCCACATATCGAGTAAGCTCCTCATCGGCGGCGGAGTGCGCGAGGGTTTCGGGGATTCCCCACATCTCGAGGCACTTATGGTTGTAACCAGCGACCCGCCCTTCCGAGTCCACGGCCAAAATCCCTTCCTCCGTGGATTCCAGGACCGCGCGCAGGGTCTCGGTTTTTTCTTCCACGCGGCGGCGCAGAATGGCCACCCAGAGCAGGGTCAGGAGGACAGCCCCGCCGAGCGCGCCCAACAGGACAAGGATCCGCGGTCCGGTCATCCAGGGAGCCGACTGGAGCACCGCGATATCGGCCGCCGAGCGCAGCAAAACCTGGTGGGAAACCGGACGGCTGGCTTCGTCGGTCTGGACCCACAGGACGCCCGTCAGCCGCAGTTGGCTGCCATCGCGGATGGAGCGCACCTGTTCGGCGCCGGCCGCCTGGTCCAGCCTGCCGGTAAAAATGCGGCCGCCGAGCTCCATGGTAAAGGTACGGGTCTTTCCGATAAGGGATTGGTTGAGCAGCCGACCATCGATGCGGACAAGCTCCGCGTCGTGATCGCCGGAGGAAAGGCTGGCGGCGTCGGCGAGTTCCGCCGGCGCCGGCGGGGCGCCCTCGCCGACGATTCGAAAACTGCCGCTCTCGAGGATGGGGGCGTAGTGTCCGGCGGTGGGAAAACCGGCGGCATCCACCAGATCGCCAGGCGCTACGGAGGCCGCTTGCTGGCTTTCCACGAGAACGCCGCCGCTGGCATCCTGGACGAAGGCCGAATTCGAATTACGCAGCGTGACCACGCCTCGAACGTGCACGCGCCGGCCGAAAGCCCGTTCCGGGCTAAACTGGGTCAAACTCCCGATGGCAGCCTGGGGGAGCGCGTACACGTCGGCCGCCGGCGGCATATCCACGGTAAGCTGTTCGAGACTCGGGACGAAAAGCTGCACGCCGCCCAACTGCCTGCGGTTGTTGAACAACGCGCCGCAAACGCCTCGCACCGTGACGCCGGCGCCCACCAGCCGGCTGAAATCGGCATTGCGGCGAAAACCCTGGATCCTGGCCTTGAAACTATCGCCTCCGAAATGGATGTCCAGGACCAGTTGCGGAGGACCGCTACGCATATCCGGCGGCAAGCGATCCTCGAGGGTCGCCGAATGAACGATTCCCTGCACCTCAACCCACTGGCTGTCTTCGGCGCCGGTCAGCAAAGCGTCAATGCTCTTCGGAGCCGCCGCCGGCAAGGGCGCGCGGCCGATCAGGCGGATTTCGGCGTGTTCGATCGAGGGCGCGAAGTCGCCTGGCGTAGTGTTCCCGTCGATTTCCACCAGGCTCCCGGCGCCGATCCGAGGATCCGTGGCCTCATAGATGAAAATGCCGGCGGTATCGTCCTGAAAGAAGGTCACCTTGTATTCCGGGGCGTGGTAGGTGATGACTCCCTTGAGACGGATTGGATATTTCCGTTTGGCCTCAGCCGGGGTGAGGCGCCGAATCTGGGCCACCTGGGTAATGGCCGGAAGGTTCTCGGCGGGGCGCGGCTGACTCCACCCGGAGCCCGCCAGCGCCGAGAGCATCGCCATGGCGGCAACCGGACCCAGGGCGTTCCGGCGTACCATGGCGCCTGCCAAGGCGGGGCGGACGCGACCGTCCGGGAGCGGTGGTTGTTTCATGACGAGCCCCTAGTTTCTTAGCGCGCGACGGACCTTGTCGGTAATCGAGCGGAACAGTTCCAGATCTTCCGAGCCTTCCTGAAACCCTCTCTCGGCAACCAGCGCCGGCTCGTCTTCCCGCGTTGCCGGGAGGTGAGCGAGGTCGAAGGCCGCCAGCGCGGCTGGGTCGTAGTTGCCACGGGCGGACAGTTCGGCGAGGGCGGCTTGCGGCTCGGACCCGTTCAGGACGAGCTGGTCGAAATCCAGCGCGGTGCGCAGTATTTGGCCGCCGAGCGCAACCGCGCGCTCCCCTGGCGGCAGATCGGAGGGGTCGAGGTACTCATACCGCTGAAAACCGATCATTCTGGCGACGGGCTCCATACGAGGAATCATGGCTATCAACCGCCGGCCGACCGCCGGATGCGAAAGGAAATACCGCTGCTCTGAGGGAGAAAGCGGCTGGTTGTCCTGTTGCTTCTTCAGGATCTCGGGCGGTATGGAAACGTATCCGATGTGGGACAGCATGGCCGCGGCTTCGAGCTGCCAGAGGTTGTCGGGATCCAACTTCAGCCCCAGATGCCGCACGTAGCGCCGTATGCGAGAAGCGCGGCCAAACGCAACGGGATGGACCGCGCCGAGCACCTCGACCAGAACGGCCACGGCCCCGGTGAGCGTGCTCTGAAGCAGTTCTCGTTCGCTGGTGCGGAGCCGATGCTGCTCGAGAGCGTCGTCAAGAGCGGTAGTCAGCACGCCCTGGGGGCACGGCTTCAGAAGGAGCCGAAAGATGTTCCCTTCGTTCACCGCGGTGATGGCGGCGTCGATATCCGCGCACCCGGTCAGCAGGATACGGACGGTTTCGGGCGCGATTTCCTTGACTTTGGCGAGGAAATCCGTGCCCGCCATGCCCGGCATCCTCAAATCCGATACGACGACGGCGAAGCCGGCGGACTCGGCGATCGCCGCCAGGGCGTCCTCCGGCCCGCCGGTAATCTCAATCTCGTAGGATCTGTAGAGACTCCGCTGGAGCGCGCTTACAACTCTCACGTCATCGTCGACAAAGAGGATTCTCTCGCTCATATGCGCCTTTCAACCAACCGGCCCGTCGCCGAAGCTACAAAGATAGGTAATAGAAATGCGGGACGCAAGTCCGCCTGAGGTAGTATGGCGCAAGTAAACCGAAGTTAGCTCAGAGGCGCGGACCGGCTCTCCTCCTATGAGACCGAATCGGCGATTTCGGCCAGCGGAGGAGTGACGCTTTCGACGAGGACCGCCATCCGGTTCCCTTGCGAGGTGATGCACCCCTTGAACTTCGGACTTCCGGAAACCACGACGCTGGCGGAACTGTCGCACCCCACGCCCAGGTCGACCACATCACCCACCTTGATCGCCAGAAGATCGCGCAAACGGATCCTGGAGCCCCGCAGCTCGCAATCCACGCCCAGCACCAGCTCTCGAACCATCTTCTCCTTGATGGCGGTCTCCGTTTCCCGGCGGGCGGTCCGCTGGACCGTCGACCGTTGGTCGAAGTTCTGCCGCATGGTCTTCAAGTTGATGGACGGCACGGCGAGATTGACCATGCCGGACACCTCTCCCACGCGCACGCCCATCATGATCGAAACCACGGCCTCGGTGGCCGGAATCTGCCTCGCCAACTGGGGGTTCGTCTCCACGTTGACCACGGCGAACTCGATGGGCGCAACGGTACGCCAGGTCTCGGTCAGATCGTGAGCGACGATCCGGAACAGCCCCTCCTCGAGCATGTCTTTTTCAAGACTGCTGATCTCGCGCGTAAGTTCCACGTTGTTCGTGCCATTGCCGCCCAGCACGAGGTCCAATATCGGTGAAATCAGAGACTGATTCACTTCCAACATGCACTGACCGTCGTACGGCTTCATGCTCAAGTTCGCCATGCAAGTCGGCGCCGGCAGGGCCTCCAGGAAATCGCCAAACGGCATTTGCGCCACGCCGATCAGGTGCCCCGTGACGTAAGTCCGGAGATACACCGAAAGGCTGGAGGTCATTGTCCGTATGAACTGTTCATGCAGGAAGCGCACCGCGCTGATCTGCGATTGCAGTATGCGATCGACGCGGCGAAAATCGAACATAGCATCCGAGGGGGCGTCGGACGCCTCGGTTTGAGGAGCCGCAGTCTGGAAATACCGATCGATCTCCTCCTGGCTCAGACGTTTCGACATCGGTCACTCCCACCTTGAAGATGCGGCGTGTAACGAAACGATCCTCACGCCGTAGTTGCCCTTCGAGACCACTACCTGACCCTTTGCAATCAGGTTGTTGCTGCCGATGATGTCAACGGGATCGGTGATCAGACGGCCCACTTCGATCACCGAGCCCACCGTCAGCTTGAAAACTTCCCCCAATTTCAGATCGATTCGTCCGAGCGTCGCATGCAGAGTGACCGGCAAATCGTGAAACCGCTCCGGCAGGGGCTCCGCCTCCTTTGACGGCGCCTCCACTTCGGCGGCCGCGCGACCCTCGTCCTCATACCCATCGGTCATAATGCAAGCTCCGCAATCCGTACGGCCAGCCTGTCCTCGATGACAACGACCTCACACAAGCCCATGACAACGTTGCCGACCCTCAGTTCCAGCGTGTCTCCCGCATTCCGGTCGAGTTGGATGGTACTTCCCACGGTGAGCGACGCCACCTGGTCCAAAGACATCACACACTGGCCAATCCGCGCTTCCAGGTGCGCCGAAACATCGGCGAACGCGTCAATCATGTTCAGACACGAGCTTTCCGTGGGCATTATGCTTTTGCGCCGTCGCGGCACTTGCATTTCGATTTCCAGTCGCCGGCCGCCGGGTGGAGAGGCTCAATCCGTGGAGCTTCCGGGGACAAATCGTCGGCGGGTTCTTGACGCGTCAAACATTTGACATGTCGCCGCCGCCGGCGGACGGCATACAAGTCGCCCGGAGGCGCGACAAGAGACTGATTCCGAGCGGGACCTTGCGGCGTCTCTTCTCCGATGGCGAAAGGCATCGCACTTGCTAGTGCCAGTTCGAATGGCGACAGCCGCAACCGCAGTTGCAACCGCTTCAGCGCCTCTGGCGCTCGCTCCCCCGCCGGGGTCGGGCACTGGCGCGCCTGGCCTTCGTAAAGCCGCGATTCTGCTGACGACGCTTTCTTCCGAGAGCAGCGCGGCGGTTCTGCGCCTCTTGACCGAGGAGGAGGTGCACGACATCACTCGTGAAATCAGTTCCCTCAAGATGGTGGGCGACCCGGAGCGGACCGCCACGCTGAAAGAGTTCCTGGAGAAAGCCGAGGATAACGGTCATCCGATAGGCGGCATCGAATACGCGACCGCCGTGCTCCTAAAGGCGTTTGGCCCGGAAACCGGCAAACGGCTGGCGGATCGATTGATGAGATCTCTCGGGGCCGATCAACCGAATCTCGACACCCTTCGAAAGGCCGATGTGCAACATTTGGCCAAGGTGGTGGATCACGAGCATCCGCAAACGATAGCTCTAATCCTGTGCCATCTTGGCGCGACCCGCGCGGCGCAGCTACTGAGCGCTCTTCCGACAGAGCTTCGATCGCAGGTGGCTAAACGCATGGCCGCCGTGGATCAGATCTCCCCGGATATCCTGAATCGCATCGCCAAGTCAGTCAGCTCGAAATTGAGAGTGCTGGGCGAGTCGAGCATGGAAGCCTACGGAGGGGTCCGTTCCGTCGCGGAGGTGCTGAATCGGGTGGACGCGTCGACGAGCGAGGCTGTTCTGAAAGAGGTCGAGGCGGAAGATCCGAATCTCGCGCAGACTATCAGGAACCTCATGTTCGTTTTTGAGGATTTCCTGAATGTGGGGCCCGAAGCGATCCGGATCATTCTGAGCAAGATAGACAGAAAGGTGCTCACGATAGCCATGAAGGGCTGCCGGCCGCCGATCAAGAAGCACTTCACGGCCTTGATGTCCGCCCGGGCCACGGAGATGTTTGAGGAAGACATGCAGGCGCTAGGGCCGGTGAGGATAAAGGACGTCGAGGAGGCGCAGCAGACAATCGTGGCCGTAGCAAGGCAACTGCAGGCCGATAACGTGATAAGCCTCAAAGCGTCCGCGGCGGAGGAATTCGTTCTCTAGGCAAGCGGTAAGCTACTGAGAACATGGTGGCCAGGGACGGAATCGAACCGCCGACGCCAGCCTTTTCAGGGCCTGCGTCATTCGGAGGTAAGTTACTGATTCCTTTACTGTTAGTCACTCACATACCCCTCAAAAACCCCGATTTATTGGAACCAATTGGAACCAGAATCGGAACCAACCACTCGGTAACACCTTTGGTCGGTGTATTCATCAATTCACCAACGGAGAAAGCAGAGTCAGTTTGTCAACCGCGCGCCGCTGAGACTCTGGCACGTGCTGCTGGTAGATATCGAGCGTGGTACTTGCCCGAGAGTGCCGCATCAGAGCTTGCGCGTCCTTTACGTCCGCTCCCGACAATTTCAACCAGGTAGCGAACGAACGCCTTAAAACCTGCCAGTTCACCCAAGGAATTCCCAACGGCTTCGCCGCGGGCTTGATGTGCCGAACGAGGATGTTGTTATCCCTCATCGGCGCCCCTTTGGAGAGTGACTGAAACACCAGATCGTCAGGGCCGGCGGATTTCACAACCGTATACTTCCGAACCGCACAACCCGCCTTCACTTTCACTACGAGCGATTTCAGACATTGAATCCGCTCAGTCACCGCCGCATTCACGGCAACGGTCGCGTTACTCGCTTCGCTCTTTGGCGCGCCCCAATCGCCGCGGCAACACCTCTCATCCACCGTGATCGAATCCTGATGGACGTTCCGCCAGCGAAGCCCCACCAGTTCACTTGCCCGCAACCCCGTATAGACCGCAACGTAAACCATGGTTGCGTAAGGCTCCTGAATCATGGCGAGCAATCCCGCGAACTGTTCTGGCGTGACATACGGCTTTGACCGTTTCCCCTTTTTCGACTTTGGCAGCCGCACGCCCTCAGCCGGATTCTTTACCAGCAGTTCATAACGCACCGCCGACCCGAGAATACCGGAAAGAACGTCGCGGATTTTGTCTACCGATTCGTGGGATAGGCTGAGCTTTCCCAGCCCCGTAATGTACCGGTCAACTGCAAGCACCGTGACATCCCGCAGACACGCGCCGCCGAACTGAGGCTTTAGATAGTTCCTGATGACGCCCTGGTATCGGATTTGAGTGCTGCGAGCCATATTGGGAAGCACGACCGGAGCGTAGATCCGGTCTACGAATTCACCGAAATTCGTCGCCGAGCCTATGGTCTGTAGGCCCTGGTTCATCGGCCGCAAATGTTCGGCCGCAATCTTCAGAACCTCGCGTTCCGGCATCGCGGCCGGCGCCAGGTTCACACGTTTCCGGGTTCTTATCCTCCTTCCGTCCGTAATTTCGTCCTGCCATAAAAGCAGCGTCCACCATTTCCCGCGGCGTTTGGGCTTTGGGTCTTGAAATCTCCGGCGTGCCATCCGTTCGAAATCCTCCCGTGATGGCTCACCGGGATGTGTCTCGGTCCCCAACATATCACGGCGCGCCGTGCCGCGAGCAGCCGTATTGTGTGGGAGTCGAGTATCCATGGGAATCGCAAGGGATAAAACACCCGAGTCAAGAAACAAAAAATGCGGGGCGGACCCGCACGCCCCGCTGTCGAGGCCCGCGGAGCCGATCAGCCCGCCTCAGATCGAAGCCGCCACGCCGGCCGCCCCCGTCCAACCGCCGCCCGCTGTCGAGGCCCCACACCCGGAAACTTGGAAGCCCGCCCTCGGGAAACCGCCACCAGGAGCGCCGCGCCGGCCTCCCCGCTCGAACATCAGCCCCTCGGACCCGCACGCCCCGCTGTCGAGGCCCGCGGAGCCGATCAGCCCGCCTCAGATCGAAGCCGCCACGCCGGCCGCCCCCGTCCAACCGCCGCCCGCTGTCGAGGCCCCACACCCGGAAACTTGGAAGCCCGCCCTCGGGAAACCGCCACCAGGAGCGCCGCGCCGGCCTCCCCGCTCGAACATCAGCCCCTCGGACCCGCACGCCCCGCTGTCGAGGCCCGCGGAGCCGATCAGCCCGCCTCAGATCGAAGCCGCGGGCTTCTTGCCGATGGAAACAAGCGGTACCATTTGAGCCTGTACGGTCAGTTTGTCCGCCTCGGGGTCGGAGTCGGGAGGAAGGTCCAACCGGACCCGCGCTTCGTTGCGCGCCATGATTCCGCCGCCGCACAGAGTGTTGTATGCCATCGCCTGACTGTTCAGGTCCCCGCGTAACAGGTCCGTGAGGTCATGCCGACACGTGAGCGAATCCTGAGAATTGAGCACGGTCAGGTTGATTTTCTGCTCGATGCGCGTACACCATGGCCGGATCGAATACTTCACGAACCGGAGGTCCGCCTGTTCAGCGCTGGCGTACGTCTCCGGCTTGCTCAGTACATCGTGGAGCATCCCAAGTGGCACGTTGAAGATGCGCGCAATTTCGGCAAGCTGGAAGGATCGGCCCTCAAGGAACTGCGCATCCTTCGGGTTGATGCCGAAGGTCTTCACGTCCAGTCCGCCGTGAAGGATCGCAACCTCTCCGGTCTTCTCCAGGCCGCCGTAACGCTTGCGCCATTCCGTCCGTATCTGTTCCGGGTCCTTAATCGTGGAGTTGGCCGGCGACACCAGGGCCACCCGCTGTAAGGCCCCGCCCGCGAACGTTCGGCCGCCGTGTTCCTCCATGGCTTGACCGAGTGCGATAGCATTTCGGCACATTGTGATAGGCGAGTACCCTACGATTCCGTCCCATCCAAGACCGGGAACGTGCATGATTTGGAAGGGGTCATAAACGCCGGCCTGTACCGGCCCCGCAAACGGATAGAGCGGAGTGAACCGATACTCCAGCTTCATGGTCCGGGGATTGCGCAGCACAATTACCCAATCCGGGCGGAGAGGCCAGATCGCTTTGAGACGCCCGCGGAGGTCCCAGTCCAGGTAGTTATAGAAATTACCCCAACCGCACAGGGACGCCATGTCGAACTCACGCCATTGCATCGAGGTCATTTCCTCGTTGGGCTGCTCGCGCAACATGCGATAGCGGTAATCCTCCACCGCCAGCTTCCGTACCAGCCCGTCCGGGGTCACGTTCCGGTAGGTAAAAAGTGGGAGGGACCCAACGCCCTCAGCCAATATCTTGATGCACGCCCACACCGCCGTGTATGTCATGGCGGTGTTCGGGTTCACCATGCGCCCCGTGTATGTCGGAGAGCCGAACGTCATGGATTCGTACGCCGCGCTTCCTGGGACCGCAGAGGAGATGGACTCCGAGCGGTGTTCCACGTGCGGGAACTCATGCCCTGCGTTGCGGCGTAGACTACCGAGAGTTTCGATCATTACTTAGCCTTTTTTCCGATGATTCTTGATAGCGCGGACATGGAAGGATGGAACGGGGCGTACCGATCCGCCCCGCACTACCCTACGTTCCGATAGCCAGCCATTCCAGCACGTCGCCGGCAGTCAAGACGTAAGTTACGGCCCCGCTTGCCACGGTCAACGTTCCGCCGGAAACGGACACTATCGCATCCTCCGTTACCGCAACGCCCGCGCGCACCGCTTGAACGAGATACGTTTCGATATTGGTGAGTATGGTATTGAGAGCAACGCTTCCCGCCGCGGCATCGGCCGCGACCACAGTGTACGCGCCGTGAGATATGGGACCGCTTCCGTTCTGCAAGCCCGAAAATGGCATTGTCGTTTTCCTTTCGTTCTTTGGGTTAGACTGGCCTTACACGTCAAACCCGGCTTGTCGGAGACGATCCTTCCAGGCTTCGAATGCGGAGAAATTGCTATCGCCGGACAGGAGCCCCCAAAACGCAACGGAAGGCAGCGAGAACCCACCCCAGCCGGCCGAGCGTTTTGCAACGGCGCTTTGCAGGCTCCGCTCCGCGCGCATGGTTTCCACGGTATCAGTGAATGCCGCGACCATTTTCTGTACCAGTTCGCAATGGCGCGAGTGAAGTGCCTGGGCGACTTCACGGGAAACCTCAACCGAGGCCGCCTCCACTTCGCGCCCGATAGCGTCCACGGCGCGGCGGAGCGCTTCATGCTCATGGTCGATCTGGCGAATTCGATCTTCAAATGAGATCTCGCCCTCCCCGGTGAAGAGACCCGTGTCAAGCGGACTTTGAAGTATCCGGGCAACATCGTCTCCGATGCTCCGGCCGGTTCGGGAGTCAATAAACCGTTTCTCGATTGCATCGCGTTGCCGCTGCTTGCCTTCGAGTTCCGCCATGATCTGACCGCGCTTTGCTATCGCGCGTTCCAGGCGCGGGAGGGATGGCGCGTTTTCGTGCGCCTGTTGGACGAGTTGCTCGTCCGATAGTTGTTCTGTCGTATTTATGAGTTTTTTCACTGCTTTGTCCGTTCTAGCGACGCGAAATGATCTGCTCGCACCGCCGCTGAGTCTGGGTAATTTGGGAGTCAATGGCCGCCGTGTTGGCGCCACGCGTTTCGCGGTCCTTTCGCAGGCGCCGTAATTCTCGGAGCGCATCGGCAAGGTCAGCGGAGTTTTGGCCGCTGAGACTGCGCTCCATGTTCGCGTGTTCGATTCGCATTTCTTTTCCTTCCGAAGATCAAAAAACAGGCCGCTATTCCGGCTCACCTCAACCCGACTAACCATGTTTCGCCAGGTTATAGCCCTCCAATCGCTGCTACACCTGCGGCCAGTGGTATCCTTCTGGAGTGCTACTGTGTGCCACTAAAGCGTTATGGGCCGCGAACACCTGCTCCTGGTGCTACCGGGTTGTTTCGAAAACGTGGCAACACGCGCGTGGCATGGCATCACGGTCTACAAGGGGAGGTCTCCAGAGATTTCACCACCCCCACCCCCGGAGGGCCGCATCCCACTGAATCTATTACCCTTCGCGCGGTATACGCTCCGAATAGAGCGACCCTAGAGAGAGCTACCAGGGTTCCGCCGCCGTGGGAGCCGCGGTCCGCTTTCGCAGCCACCGAGCCCCCTTTGCCTCTATCACAGCCACATCCACGGTCGCCGTGGTTTCCGCGCGGAGTAATTCAGAGGCTCCCCGCATACCATCAACCGCTTTGTCGATATCCGCAAGGACGGTTTCGTCCTCCGCGTCCGGGTCAACTGGAATCAGTAGGTCCGCCAGATCGGTGGCCATCTCCGGCGTAGGGAACTGACTGTAAACAAACGGCCCTCTTGGAAAAACACCTGCCATGTGCGGTACTATCTCGGGATCGCCTAGCGCCGGTTTACCCTTGCTCTCGCAAAGCGGGAACTTGAGTTCCAGTAAATCCACCATTCCGGCGCGGTTTCTCCTGAGAAAAAAGGCCGTGAAAAGCACTTCTGTGTCGGCCAGTATCCATTGAAACCGAGAATGGTCTTCCGCTAGAAGCCGGGCAAGATGGGAGTGTAGCTCACCTCTGAGCGCCAAGAGAAAACGTTTCGGGGAGTCTGCCAGATCGGCTCTGGATGAGAGCCTGAGAATCCGCGTTGCGATTGAATCGTCTGGCCCTAGCTCCACCAGTCCGCCCATTTCACAAACGCTCCACCTCCCCGTCTGAAATAGCTTTCGTGCGTCAGTACGGGGAGGCCCACTTTCGAAGCATCCAACATGATCGGAGCACGCCATAATCCGGCGCCGGCCACTCTTGACGATGTGCAGCGACACGTCAGCGCCACTCCGTTTTCAGAACCCCAGCCGAGCGTATCCTACCGTATACGACCTTCCAAGGGGCGATAGAGTTACGCGTGCAGGTAGCAAATCCCTTAACGGGTTCGCCTGCGATCATGGAACCCACTCCCGAAATCATCGTCCCGATACCGGCGCTGGCGAGCATTCCACCGAAGCCCTGGGCACCTGGAACGAACTCCAATGCAATCCCCGCCGCGGTCTCTGCCGATCCCTCGATAAGTTGTAGTAGTCCTGCCATTTTTAAATTCCCCTTTTCGTCCAAACGGATAATAGCCCGCCTACCTGCCCGTCCTTTGGGGCGTTCTCTTGTTCCGCTCCGCGTTGGCTCGTACAGCATTAGCTACCGCGGCGTTATGCGCGGCCTCGATGGCACGCGCCGTCCGGTTGGCCGCCCCGAGGTCCGCCCCGCGAGCGTCAATGTGGTAGCTGAAAGAGCCTCCCATTTTGTGCGCGGGAGTGATCGTGCCGGCCGTCTTCGGCTGAAAATACTCCGGCTCGCCGCCATCCCCCACCACGTAGCCGCGACCTGGGTCAACGTCGCCACCCTCGGCCATGTAGGTGATTGAGCTATCGACGCTCTCCCCGCCGCCACCACCGCCGCCGCCGAACAGGCCCTTTACGAGGGACCCCAGCGCGCCGGCCCCGGACTTCAGAAGCCCCCCGAGACCTCCCAAGGCCGAGTGCGAAACGGGAGTGCCGCTATCGTCAACAGGCTCCGTACCGCTGGGACCCTGGCCGGCTATGACCACATGGTATGGGTTGCCTTGCGTTCCGTCCGGTTTCCCGGTGGGAGGCTTGACACCAAAGAGCTTTCCAAGTTCCCCCAGCCCTTTTTGCATCATGGACTTGGTGCTCTCTTTAACCATCTCTTCGCCGATCCCCTCGAACATCTTTCCGAAGCTGGTTTTCTGCCGAGTGAACAGCTTGGCGAACTGATCGGACACCTTATCGAGCGCCGAATTCAGGCTGTCGTAAACGATGTTTGCCGCGCTCTTGGCGTCTTCCTGCATTTCGAGGAAGAACGCTTTCAAGCCGTCTTTCGCGCCGCGGAGCTTAAGCTCCTGTTGGACCGCGATCTTCAGTCGCTCGTTTTCCACGTCGCGGAGCGCTATCTCGATTTCGAGCGTGTCGCCGTGATCTGCCTTTTGCTTTTCGAGGGCCGCTTCGATTTGGTTCAGGTGCTCAAGCTGATCCTGGTAGACGGTAACCGTCTTCCCGGCTTCCTCTGCAATCGTCCGCTGGTGCTCCGCCTCATCCAACCCGCGCTCCGCCCCGATCTGCTCCGGGGTGGCCCCGGCCCGCGCCATCTCCGCGTACTTGTTTTCGAGCGCCGCCTTGCGCTGGGCTTCCGCCCCGGCAAACACCGCCGCCGTCAACCGCTCCGTGGCCGCGATTCTCTCGTTGATCTTCGCCGTGGATTCCGCATCGGCGTTCGCGCGGGTGGCATTGTAAAGCTCGATTTCCGCCTGTAGCTGTGCGCGCGTGGCGCCTTCCAGGGCCATCTGCTGGAGTTTGTGGGCGAGCGCCGCCTGACGAACAGCCTCGGCGCCTTGCGCCTGCACGGCCGCGAGTTCCTTTTCCAGGCCGATCTGCTGGCGGAGCTTTTCGATTGCGCCGGCAACGGAGTCGCCATACTGGGCGTCGTATTCCCGGCCGATTCCAGACCTCAGCCCTTGCACCTCTGCTTGGTGAGATCCCATCCACGCGGCATCGTTGTAATGCGCGCCTAAATCCCGCATGAGTTGAGTCTCGACATTGGCGCGCTTGGTGGCTTCGTACCCCTTGCCGATAGCGGCCGTCAGAAGCTCTTGCGAGCGGATGCGGTCATTGATGGACGTGGTAGAGGATTCGAGGTGCGTTTTCCACGTCGCCTCGGCCTCGGCGGATGTGATGGACTGTTCCACCGCGGCGATTTGCGTCTTCTGGTCCGCGCTCAGTTGAGTATGATGGCGTTCCAGCGCCTTGTTGACTTCCTCGATAGCCTTTTGCGCCTCGGAAAATGCCTTAGCAATCACCTGGGCCGCCTCCGGCTGTCCGATGGCCGCGAGCTTCGCCTTTACGCCGTCCAACTGCGCATCGAGGGCCTTCATGCGATCATCGAAGGGCTTGTCGAGTTGGGCATTCTCCGCGCCGGTCTCTAGCCCGGTCTTCTTCGCGGACAGGGCGGTACTGGCGGACTGAAGAGAGGTGAACGCGATCTGTTCTTGGAGCGTGCTCTGTAGGTGCTCCAGGCGCTCAAGATATCCCGCTGGCGGCGTCGGAGGGCGGTAGTAGGGGTCATTGGCCCGCTTCGGGTCCGGGCTTGCCTCGGCCACGTGCGCCTGAACAGAGAACAATTCGGCCTGATATTCGGCCAGGAGCCGCTTATTCATCTGGCGCCGAGCATCTTCTTCGGCGTCCAGGTTCTTAGCCATCGCGGCCCGGTCCATGTTCGCCCGGCCCTCGGACGTGATCTTATCCACGCGCCCGGTGAACCCGCCGAAGCCGGTTTCCCCGCCGAGTTCTTTGGCGAGATTCGTGCTACCGTTGCCGATAAACCATTGAAACCAGTGCCCCACTCGGCCCGGCTCCGCGTCCCTCAGTACCTTATCGAGCGCTGAGAGGTCCTTGTCGAGGGAATCCGCCAGCCGATCCGCCGCCACGCGCGCTTCGTCCAGCGCCACCTTGAGCGTGTTCTGGCGTTTGCCTTCCAGTTTGGCGATGTCATTGGCGAGCCTGTCATTGGCTACCAGTAGCTCGTCATTCGTCAGGCGCAACGGTTCATTGAGACTCCGGAACGCCCCGCCGATCTTCTCCGGGCCTTCCCGCATCTGCTTGAAGAAATCATCGACCTTGCCGCCGATCTCCCCGATGACGCCGACAAATGCAAGCGCCCCAACCACGGGAAAGGCCGCCTTCAGGATCGGGCCAGCGCCAAGCACGGTAGTAATGAAGGCATCCGCCGCGCGCTTGTTGTTTGTGAAGTTGCCCTCCAGGGTCTTCATGGCGGCGGACACGGCCTTATGTTCGCCGACGCCGGCCGCTCCAAACTCCCGGATTTTCCCCTTGGCAGCTTCCAAGTCCACGACAAACTTGGAGGTACCTGCGCTGATATCGATTACGATCTGACCCGCTGTCGATGGCACGTCAGAAACCGCCCTTCTCTGTAATGTTCGTAACAGCCATCGCCAGTAGCCCTGCAATTGCCCGGCGAAGCTTCCTCTGTTGCCAGAGCGCTTCGCCAAGCACAAGAAGCGCGCCGATGGAGAAGCTCAAGGAAATCCGCCAACCCAAAAGCCACCACGCCACCACAGCAAGAACCAAAACCGCCATTTTGTTCACTCCCGTTTAAACGCACACCACGCCGCCAGATCGAAAAGAACGCGCCGATAGCAGGGCGCGAACCCGAAACCCGAGTTCATGAATGATCGGGCCGGAAGGGTTCAGCGACTTCGCATAGCGCCGGCCGCTGTATACTGGCCAGCGCTGCCCACTGCTAAACCTGTGCCTCTTTGCGCCACTCGGGGTTAGGAAACCACGGCCGGGCCACGGAAATGCCAAGCGTTATCAACGCCCGCTCCTTCCGGCCCCGCCCGCACGTGCATGGACAGATATTCTCCCCGATGTAAACCCACCCCGAGTGCCCATAGCAGGCGCCGCAACCTTTCCCGTCCGCTACCTTCGTCCAGTAGCACCGCCGCAACGCTAACGGACCGGGCCACTGATCGAATCCCGCGAGCATCTCGGTAGTCAGACGCTCCGCTTCTTGGTCATTCCGGCAAAGCTCGGTGAAAATCTCCACTAGTGCTTGCAGCGCATAGGCGCTAGTCGGAAAGAACCTCATGAGCGTTAGTCGCCCGATACTACTTTCAAGCTTCGCGTCCGTCATTCTTTGCCTTCCACCTCTTCATTGCCACACCGAGCGCATTCGATACAGCATCCCGCTTTGGCTCTATTGCCGTTTCCTGTTTCGCCGGCCCCGCGGCTTCATCGCCCCACCGCTCGCCGTTGAGCCAGGTTGCCCCGTGCGGCCGGTGTTGCGGTTCCCTCCCGAGCATTTCCGGCGTCTGGGCTTCCGTGGCCGCCATTACTTGTTCAAAGCGCGCCGCGGTCTTAACCTGTCTCCCGAATGCCCGCCGCGCCGCCTTCTTGGCCTTGTGCAGCCAATACGCCGCCCACCAGACGCCGAACCACGATTCCTGTTGAGGCGTCAAACCGTCAACCGTCATCGCCGGCTTCTTCACGTCAGAGGGAAACAGGGCTTCCGGTTCAGTGGTTCCGAAAGGTGGATCGTCAATCGGAGGCAAGAAACCAAGCATCCGTGCATCGTCAGATGCACATGTTTTTGGTTCTTGGTAATCGGTAATCGGAAATCGGAAATCGGAAAGCGATTCTGAGTGATCGCTTTCGGGTCGAGTTTCGGTCGCGTCCTTATCGGGTACCCGATCCTTACCCCATCGCATCTCGTTGCCTAACTTGCCGCCCTTCGAGCACGCAACCCGCCTGGCTTCTTTGGCATTGCGTAACTCTTCGACCTTTCGATGTACCAGGCGACCACCACCATGCGAGAATAGAGCAGACAGCGCCGGCCAGATATCCCGCTCGAATTTCTTCACCGGAGTGTTCTTACACAGCGCCGCGAGCTTGGCCGTGTCCGTTGGGATAGACCCTTCCTGCCAACAGTTCCAAAGCATCCGGAAATACGCCCCCTCTTGCTCAAGGGTCATGACGAGGACATTTTCATCCGCGTAGAACTCCCTCCCGTACCATGGCAGGGCTGGCGCCTTTTCTTTTGCCATCTCAGTCACCCCCGCCCACATTGCGAAGCATTCCCACAGGCGTGACTTAATCCGAGGCCGGCTGCCCACCTGATTTCAGGAGGTTCTGAATATCCTGTTCCGAATACTTAAAGCGCCCGCCGATCCGCACGCGAGGCAAATCCTTCAGGATCTTTTTCGCCGTAGGATACGAGATGTTTAAACGCCGGCATACGTCTGCAACGCTCACATATGGTGACATCTGGATAACTTACTCTCCCGGCTCACACTGTACAGGCAGATTCCCAAAACGCAACCAATAGAATCGGTAAATAGCTGATTCAATGCGTAAAATAGTTCAAAAAGTGTGTGACTACTGAAAAACTCGGAAGTCTGCCCTCGGGAGCCGCCACCAGGAGCGCCCCATCCGTAGCCACACGATTGAAGTATAGACAGCGAAGCCGGAGCCATGCCCGCAAAAGTCCAGAGTATGCCAGGTTTATTTTCCGCGCTTCTCCGGGATGCTCAGCCCTCTGGCAGCGTTTCAAGAATGCGGGGGTTCTCTCTACCCTCGGCAAGCGCGCGGAATCGCACTACGGCGCGGCAGCGCGTAACAGTGGGGGTTCTATGGGCGTTGCGGGGTTTCTGTAGGCGGATCGGTCTATGTTATGGAAACCCGGCCCGCCGTCGAGGCCCACGTCCGCAAGCCCGCATCGTTCGCTCGAATGCCGCCCGCGCGGGGACGGCCACCAGGTGCGCCATGCCGGCCGCCCCGCTCGAATACCCGGCCGGGACTCCACTGTCCAACAGCGCCACGCCGGCCGCCTTTTCCGGGTACGCAGTTCTCTGGAAGCGTTGCAACATGCGGGGGTTGGATTCCAGGTATCGCCCCACCTCCGCCAGACAAACAAAAAGCCCCACGCCTTGACGACGTGGGGCCGTTTGGTCTATTGGGTCCATTCAAACGTTCAGTGAGGTGCGGACACAGCGTCAAACGCGGTTTGGGTGCGCTGTCCTGGAAACCCGGCCCGGTCTCCGCAAGGCCGCCCCGGCGCGCATCGCGCGAATGTAGGTGCCGGTGTCCGACAACTGGAGTCGGCATCGCTCGCAGAGTAAAAGGTGCTCTTTGATCTCTCTGCGCTCGGAACCCTGAAGCCGGTTCATACTGTACGCTTCCAGGGCGTCTTCGGGCGCGTGTCCGATCATCCTACGGCCTCCCGGCGAAGCACTTTTCATCCACTTCCGGGACGTACAGCGGGGAATCCTGGTCCTTGATGAACCGCCCGGTGAGGCATGGTGCCAGCCGTTCCATAGCATCGTGGAGGGCCGCGGCGTCGGCCGCGCTTAGATGTTTGATGCCTTGGGGCGCGGCGGTTGCCGGCGCGGGCGCGTGATCGGACTCAATGCGCGCGTTTAAACCGCGCTCCATCGCTTCGTGTTCTTGGATGAGGGTGATTTGCCGGGCGTCCTGTGCGGACAGCGCGGCGGTGAGCAGGGCGAACATGATAAAGAGCTTCATAGTTGAAATCCTTTTCCAGATAACAGTGGCGCAAAGCGGCGCCTATTCACGCCGCCGCGCCCGAAGGCCCCGCGGCGCGCCTACCGCCAGAACGCTTCTCGCGGATAGGGGCACCTCCGCAGCTTGCCGGCTTCCGGGTGTCCCGCTTCGCAGACCTTTTTTCGGGTACCGAATCGGCCAGACGAACCACGATCCGGCCCATGCGCGTCATTTTGCGGAATTCCCATGTACGCAGGAGGAACCACAGTTTACCGTTCCGTACGAAAACACGGAACGCTCCAACCGACGCCACGCGCCCGCAGAGATAGCGAGTAAGCCGCCGTGCGTAAACGTTCCCTTCGTCCTTGGAGGCTCCCCGTATTTTGCGGTCTCGCGCCCAGGCCAAGCGGTATAGGTTCCGGGCGAGGTAGCATGTCGGCCCTACCCGATGGCTCACCGTCCATGGGTGGAGGAAGTAGATCAGATTACTCCAGCCATCCTTCGACATTCCACCCACGCCCATCTCACTGGTGAGGATGCCTCTCATTTACGCCCCCACTTCTTCACGATAGACTGCATGTTTGAAATCTCCTGGTTTTAGTATACTTGTTTATGGTAACAAGTCAACAAGTATTTTACTTGTTTACTTTTCCTACGATGCGGGGTATTCTGAAGCTATGAGGTCAAAGACAACTCCGAAAGTGGGGCGCCCGCCCGCCGGAGCCGCCGCTGACGGAAGACCCGAAAAGACCAGCGAATACCCAAAGCTCACCGTATCAATCCGCCCAACGACGAAGGCAAGGCTTGACGCTGTTACCGCCCTGGAAAACAGGCCAGCCTGGAAGGTAGTGGAAGACGGAATCACGCTCTACGTGGAGGGTATGCCGGCAGAAGATCGCCGTATAGTGGAGAGCATTACTAAGCGGACAGAGAGCAAGCGGGAAGGCTGATGATTACTGCACGAGGCCCAAAGCGGGTGGGCTTCTCCACGGAAACAGAGGTCTCTTTACCATCGGCAACCCCTCAGAATCGGACCACGGGGAGTTATGGCTCAGTGGCAGGCACGCGCCCGACGGCCCCCCGCGCGGGTAACCCGAGGCCGCGCGGCCATCTCGGGCCAATCAGACCGTTCCGCGGTTCAACATTCGGCGGTGAACGCGTTCAAGCACGCTCCGCGGGATACGAAGCGTAGTATACGCCCGCTTCCGGGGCGTGCTTCGGAGATTCCCGAACCTCAGCACGCCCTCTTCGTTTCTGAAGATCCTCCGAACGCTCTTCGTGTCCAGGTTCCACCACCGGGCAATCTGCTCCGGGGTGTAGTGCGGTTCATCCGGCTTGACAAGGGTCATACGGGGATCTTCCCGCGTACTGGGCATAACGCGGTACGAATCGGGCCGAAGGCGCGAGGAGGGTACTTAAAGATATTCTGCGGAATGGAACTACGGAGGCGAACCGAAGCATTCCAACACCTTGACCGAGTGGTACGGCGCCGATTCTGGGATGAGACACAATCCCGGCGAGCCTGAATTGGAACCAATTGGAACCAAACCGGGACTCTTGAGGTTTGTAAGTGATTGAAAACATGGTGGCCAGGGACGGAATCGAACCGCCGACGCCAGCCTTTTCAGGGCTGCGCTCTACCAGCTGAGCTACCTGGCCGGGGAAGTTTCAGTCTAGCAATCCCGACGCTGCTTTCGCAAGGTTCGCTCACGGCATTGGGCGGCAAACCCGCGTGTCGCCCGGCTGCCGCTCGCTTACGGTCGCGGCTCAGTGGGAGCGGCGCAGGTATTGGCCGGTGTAGGAGCCCCTGGCGGCGGCTACCGTCTCGGGGGTTCCGGCGACTACCACCGTCCCGCCGTTTTCGCCGCCTTCGGGGCCGAGGTCGATCACCCAATCGGCCGCCCGGATCACATCCAGGTTGTGCTCGATCACGATCAAGCTGCCGCCGTTCTCGATGAGCCGTTGGAAGGAAGCCAGCAGTTTCGAGATGTCGTCGAAGTGGAGACCGGTGGTGGGCTCGTCGAAGATAAACAGCGCGCCTTCGCAGCTTGCCAGGGCCAGGTGGGCCGCCAGTTTGACGCGCTGCGCTTCGCCGCCGGAAAGGGTGGTGGCGGACTGGCCCAGCCGCAGGTAGCCCAGGCCGACGTCGTCGAGAACCTTCAAACGGCGCACCAGGCGCGGCGCGGCCTGGAAGAAGTGCATGGCCTCGCGCACGGTGAGCTTGAGGACCTCATGGATGTTCAGCCCGCCGTAGCGGATTTCGAGAATACCGCTCTTGAAGCGCGTGCCCTTGCATTCCTCGCACACCAGCTCGACATCGGCCAGGAACTGCATCTCCACGGTCACGGTTCCATCGCCCTGGCAGGTTTCGCAGCGCCCGCCGGGGATGTTGAAGGAGAAATGGCCGGGAGTGTATCCACGCCGCCCGGCCTCGCGGGTGGAGGCGAACAGGGCGCGGATGATTTCGAAGGCCTTGATATAGGTGACCGGATTGGAGCGCGGGGTGCGGCCGATGGGCGATTGGTCGATCATGACGGTTTCGGCGATGCGCTGGGCTCCTTCCACCTTGCGGCACGCCACGCGGGGAGAGCCGAGCGATTCGCCATCGTCGTCCAGCGCCGGCTCCTGTGCGGCGCCGGCCGCTTTGCGCAGGGCCTCGAGCGTTCGGAAGATCACATCGTGCACCAGGGTGGATTTGCCGGACCCGGAAACGCCGGTGACGGCCACCATCATGCCCAGCGGTACGTCCACGTCGATATTCTTGAGGTTGTGGGCCCGGGCGCCCAGAATGCGCAGCACGCGGCGGGGGTCGACGGGGCGGCGGGCGCGGGGCGCAGAGACCCGCAGCTCGCCGCGCAGGTAGCGGGCCGTGAGCGAGCCCGAGCCGTTGTTCATGAGGGCGCTCATAGGCCCTTCGAAAACGACGTTCCCGCCGTGCTCTCCAGCGCCCGGGCCGAGATCGACGATGTGGTCGGCGGCGAGCATCACTTCGGGATCGTGCTCCACCACCACGATGGTATTGCCCAGGCCGCGCAGCTCTTCGAGAATGCGGATCAGCCGCCCGGTGTCGCGGCTGTGGAGGCCGATGGAGGGCTCGTCGAGCACGTAGCAGGCGCCCACCAACCGCGAGCCGAGGCTGGTGGCGAGCTGGATGCGTTGAGCTTCGCCGCCGGAGAGGGTGGAGGCCAGGCGGTCGAGGGTGAGGTATTCGAGCCCCACTTCATTCAGAAACTTCAGCCGCTGGCGGATCTCGATGAGGATCTTCTCGGCGATGGCGCTCTCTTCGGCGGTTAGCTCCAGCGTATCGAAGAAACGCTGCGCTTCGGCGATGTTCATGCGCACGGCGTCAGCCAGGTTCTTGCCGCCGACGCGGACGTAGAGCGCCTCTTTGCGGAGCCGCCCTCCGTGGCACTCCGGGCACACGGCATAGCCGCGATAGCGGCTCAGGAAGACGCGCACGTGGAGCTTGTACTTCTTGGCCTCCAGATGGTCGAAAAAGCGCCGGATGAAGGCGTGGACGGTTTCGCGCTCGCCATCGGTCAGCTCGTAAAACGGGGTATTGAGGCGAACCGAGCCGCGCGCATGCCGGACGAAGTTCGCCAGCCAGGAACGGGCTTTGGGCTTGGTCCAGGGCTCCACGGCGCCCTCTTCGAGGGAGAGCGACTTGTCGGGGATCACGCGCTCCATGTCGAAGTCGATGGTATGGCCGAAACCCTGGCAGCGCGGGCAGGCGCCCACGGGGGAATTGAAGCTGAACAGGATGGGTTCCGGGTCCGCGAACTCCATGCCGCAGGTCTTGCACTGAAACTTCTCGTTGAAGCTTAGGCGCTCCTTCCCGGAGGAGCTTTCGAACAGGGCCTCGCCGGCTTCGCGATAGCAGATCTCGACGGAATCGACCACGCGTTGATGCAAACCGGGGCCGATGGCGATGCGGTCCACCAGGGCGAAGACGGGCTTGGTGAAATCCAGGTCGAGGAGGGATTCCGGGGTGGAGAACTCGAACAGGCGGCCGGCCTGGAAGAGGCGGTTGAAGCCCTTCTTGCGGAGTTCGAAGAGATGATCGCGGAAGGCCCCCGTGGAGGGGTGTTCGCCGCACGGGAAGACGACGTACCAACGCGAACCTTCGGGGAGCGCGAGCACGCGCCCGGCCACCTCATCCACGGTGTCGCGATGCACGGCGACGCCGCAATGGGGACAGAACGTGCGGCCGACGCGGGCGTACAGGAGGCGCAGGAAGTCGTAGCATTCGGTGGCCGTGGCGACCGTGGAGCGGGGGTTGCGGCTGGTGTTCTTCTGACGGATGGCGACGGCCGGAGCGATGCCGTCGATATCGTCCACTTCCGGCTTCTCCATGCGCTCGAGGAACTGGCGGGCGTAGGCCGAGAGCGATTCCACGTAGCGCCGCTGGCCCTCGGCGTAGATGGTGTCGAAGGCGAGGGAGGACTTGCCGGACCCGGAAACGCCGGTGATGACGGTAAGCCGGTCGTGGGGGATTTCAAGCGAAATGTTCTTAAGGTTATGGACTCGCGCGCCGCGAATCCGGATGGAATCTTGCACGGGGATGCGCCGGTGATCCCAGTATAGCGTGCGCCACGGCGCGGTAATCTGGAGTTCTGCCCTATGAAACTCGGTGACATTGCAAGTGCGCTGGGATGCCGGCTGGAGGGCGACCCGGAAACGGAAATCACGGCCGTAGCGGGGATGGAAAACGCGGGGCCGGGAGTTTTGACCTTTCTGGCTAACCCCAAATACGGGCCCAAGGTGAAACATACCAAGGCCAGCGCGGTTCTGACGACGGGGCCGATAGCCGGCCTGGACACGGCGTTTCTGGTGACCGACGACCCGTACCTGGGCTTCGCGCGGGCGCTGGCGCTGTTCTACCGGCCGCCGCGGCCGGCGCCGGGGATCCACCCGTTGGCGTATGTAGCGCCCACGGCGGTGGTGGGCGCAAACTGCTCGATTGGCCCGTTCGCGGTGGTGGGCGAGCGGGTGCGGCTGGGATGCAACGCGACGTTGCACGCACACGTAGTGATTTACGAAGGGGCGGAGATCGGCGACGATTTCCTGGCGCATTCGCACGCCGCCGTGCGCGAATTCTGCCGCATCGGGAACCGGGTGATCCTGCAGAACGGAGTGGTGGTGGGAGGCGATGGCTTCGGGTTCGCCAAACGGAAGGACGGCACGCACTTCAAGATCGTGCAGTCGGGCGTGACGGTGATCGAAGACGATGTGGAAGTGCAGAGTTTGACGTCGGTGGACCGGGCGACGGTGGGTGAGACGCGCGTCAAGCGCGGGGCCAAGATCGACAGCCTGGTGCAGGTGGGGCACGCGTGCACGGTAGGAGAAGACAACATCGTCTGCGCGCAGACGGGCCTGGCGGGAAGCACGGTGTTGGAACGGAACGTGCTGTTGGCGGGACAGGTGGGATCCGCGGGCCACCTTACGGTACACGAAGGCGCCACGGTGTACGCGCAGAGCGGCATCGGCGGCGATGTGGCGGCGGGAGGGCGCATTTCCGGCTCTCCGGCGTTCGCCGCCAGCGAGTGGCTGCGCGCGGCGACGGCGTTCCCCAAGCTTCCGGAATTGCTGAGGACGGTGCGCGAGTTAAAGAAGAGAGTGGAAGAACTGGAGAGCCATGTCCGATCAGAATCCGCCGCGGGGCGACCGCCGGCCGGTAGCATACCTGAACCAGAAGTTTCTGAATAGCCCGGACGCGCGGGCGCTGCGAATCCTCTCGGAGTTCCTGGAGCCGCTGGCGCACTTCCGCAGGGAAAAGGTGCGCGATACGGTGGTGTTTTTCGGATCCGCGCGACTGCGGGAAGAGGGGCCGCTGAGCCAGTATTACGCGGATGCGCGGGCGCTGGCCAAGCTGCTGACCGAATGGTCGGACCAGTTCACCAACAGCACCTACCGCTTCGTGGTCTGCTCGGGCGGAGGTCCCGGGATCATGGAAGCGGCCAACCGGGGCGCATTCGAGGCCAACGGCAAGACCATCGGGCTGAATATCGGCCTGCCCTTCGAGCAGTTTCCGAACCCGTACATTACGCCGGAGCTGAGCTTCGAATTCCACTACTTCTTCATGCGCAAGTTCTGGTTCGCGTACCTGGCCAAGGCGCTGGTGGTGTTTCCGGGCGGCTTCGGGACCCTGGACGAGTTGATGGAGCTTCTGACGCTGACGCAGACCCAAAAGCTGGCCAAGCAGATGACGATCGTGCTTTATGGGTCAGCCTACTGGAAAGAGATCGTCAATTTCGACGCGCTGGTGAAGTACGGGATGATCTCGCCAGAGGATTTGGACCTATTTCACTACGCCGACGATCCGCAAACGGCGTTCGAGATACTGAGAAGCGGCCTGATGACGTACGCGATGCAGGCGGAGACGCCGGAGACGCCGGCGATATCGAAATCGCGAAACCCGCAGAAGCCGGAGGGGGCGGGGTAAGGGTTGGCAGGCGAAAGCGCCTGCCCCACAAGCCTAAGGAGGGTTGCGTGTTTCGGCGCGCGGTGGCTCCGGGGATCGAGATCCGGCACTTTGAAATGGGCGACGCCGAAGCGGTGTTCGCGGTGGTGGAGCGCAACCGCGCCTACCTGCGCGAGTGGCTGCCATGGGTGGACGGCTCGCGATCGCCGGAGGACGTACGGGCGTTCATCCGCCGCGCGCTGGCGCAGACCGAAGAGGGCGGTGGTCCGCAAGCGGCCATCTGGATGGACGGAGCTATCGCCGGATCGGTTGGATGCCACCCGATCGACTGGGCGAACCGAAGTTGCAACATCGGCTACTGGTTGGACGCCGGGAAGCGGGGCCAAGGGGTGGTCACGCGGTGCTGCGCGGCGATGCTCGATCACCTATTCGGCGAACTGAAGCTGCACCGGGTGGAGATCCGCTGCGGGACGGGGAACGCCAGAAGCTGCGCCATCCCGGAGCGCCTCGGGTTCCGGCGCGAGGGCATCGAACGGGAAGCGGAGTGGGTCAACGACCGCTGGGTGGACCTGGTGGTGTGGGGGATGTTGGAGCAGGAGTGGCAGGCGGCTCGCGCGGCATCGTGAGGGGGTCCACAGGGTACGCCCGCCGCCTTGACGGCGCGGGGAGAACCCGCAATTGACTCGCCTGAACATTCCGGGGGACGCAAGCGTCAGCCGGCTGGCGCTTCGAAGATGAGATTGAGATAGGACTTGGCTTGATACTCGATGCGCAGCGGCAGGGGCCGTTCCGCTCCGGTGGGGATCCAGAGACGAAACTCGGTGGTTTTGCCTCCCGCTTCGCGCCGCACCCGTCCGGTGACGCGAACCACCTCCGCCGGGCTCGAAATCAGCCGGCGTGCCCGGAAGTATGCCGTGGCCTTGCCATCAAGGGACCGCAGCAGATGCATTTCGTAGGGCCTGCCGGAGTAGATGTAGCGCCCCTCATCTTGGCCGGACCGCATCAGCAGGGTGGCCAGTTCCTGGAGAAAGGAATTCGAGGTGTGGCCCACGGACGCGGCGGTGCGGACTTCCTGGGCGGAGAGGAGGGCGCGGCGCGCGCGTTCCGCCAACTCGTCGCGGTTCTCGCCGGAGAGCGCCGCGGGGGCCGTGAAATGCGCAATAGCGGTGGCGGTTTCGCCGTCGGCGGTACGCCCCTCGATGGCGGTGTAGGCCTGCTCCTTGGCCCCCGAGTGCAGGGCCCGGCGCGCTTCCTCCGCGCTTTCCTCGGGCGAAGCGGTCATGAGCCCGAAATAGATGCATTCCGCGGCGGCTCCAGCTCCCGAGGCGCGCCCCATCTCGCGGACATAACCCATACGATTCAAGCCGGCCGCGCGCTGGGGCGTCGAGAATCCGGTGAACTCGATCAAGCGGGTAGAGTTGGAGGCGTCGAACTCGCGCAAAAGGACGCTGCCGCCGCCGACGCCTTCGCGGTGCAGCAGCGGCATCCCGAACAGCAGCACCTGCGCATCGGCCCGGTAGTGACGCTCGAAATTCCGCGCTGGCGCCGTCTCGACGCCCCACTCGAGGCGACCCGGCCGGTTCGATTCGGCGGTGGCGCACATTCGCCCCAGAGCGGCTCCCGCCAGGGTCCGCGCGAAGGCGCGGCGCGACAGGACGAGGGAGGATTGGTCTACGCTTGCCATGCGAAACATAGCCATGTCTTATACCAGCGGCGGAACGCCGGCGCATGCCGGCAGTTCGTCAGATGAAGAACCCGCATGTCAGGCGTCTCGTGAAATCCTCCGGAACAAGCCGGCCAATGCCTCCGGAATGCGACCGAGATCGAACCGGAGCGGCTGGCCGCGATCGCCGGCGTCGTCGGTCCCCTGCGGGTAGGTCTCAGCTTGATAAGCAACGACCCGATGCCGGTCACCACCGATACTATCATGCCGGTCACGATCTGGGTCGCGCGCCGATTGCGAATCAGGGTCAAAGAAAATGGAACTTGCCGAAAAGCGCCCGGACGAGTGGCGGCAAATGTGCTATAGTCAAACAAAATCCGTCAAGAAGGCCTGATTGTAGCTTCATGGACGGAGCGGGGATAGTGCGGCTCAAATGTGTGGAATTGCTGGTTTTACACATCTTCGTCGACCGGGTGATACGGCCGTCGCGCGGCGCATTGCCGACAGTTTGTACCACCGCGGACCGGATCAATTCGGCATTCATGAAGGTGGCGACGCTACACTGTGCGCCGTCCGGCTGAAGGTGATCGATCTGGCCGGAGGCGACCAGCCGATGGCCAGCGAAGACGGCGACACGGTGATCGCGTTCAACGGCGAGATCTACAATCACCGGGAGCTGCGGGCGGAGCTGGAAGGGCTGGGACACGGTTTCCGAAGCAACTGCGATACGGAAACGGTATTGCACGCTTTCCTGCAATGGGACAGCGGATGTTTTGCCAGGATGCGCGGCATGTTCGCGGTGGCTTTGTGGACCGAGTCCAAGAGGCGGTTGATCCTGGCGCGGGACCGCATGGGGATCAAACCGCTCTACTACTTTAAGTATGGCGAAGACCTATACTTCGGGTCAGAGCTTAAAGCGATACTGGAACATTCCTGCGTGCCCCGGCGGCTGGATCTGGGGGCCCTGGACACGTACCTTTCGGTGAATTATGCACCGGGGCCGCGGACGCTGATCGACGGCGTGCGTAAGGCGCCGCCGGGACACCTGATCGAGTGGCGGAACGGGAAGGCGCACCTGGAGGCCTGGTGGAAACTGCCGTCCGGGCCACCGCGGAAGCGAACGCTCGAAGAGGCCAAGGAAGAGCTGGACGGGCTGCTGAGCGATGCCATAAGAGAACACCTGGCGGCGGACGTTCCGCTGGGAGTGTGGGCCTCGGGGGGGCTTGATTCCTCAACCGTGCTGCACTACGCGGCGCAGCACTGCACGGGGCGGCTGAAGACGTTTTCGGTTTCCTTCGCGGGGCGCAGCTTCGACGAAAGCCGGTATTTCCGGGAAGTTGCGCGGGTCTACGGCACGGACCACCACGAGTTCGACCTGAACCCGGACATGGAACTGGAAAGCGCGATCCAGGATTTTGCATACTACTCGGACGAGCCGAGCGCGGACGCGGGGGCGCTGCCGGTATGGTACCTGTCGCGGATGAGCCGGCGTCACGTGACGGTGGCGCTTTCCGGGGAAGGCGCCGATGAGTTGTTCGGCGGGTACGTGACATACCTGGCGGACCGGATGGCGCGCCCGTTCCGCCTGACGCCGGCCCCGATCCGAAGGCTGATGTTGGCCGCACTGGAGCGGTACGTTCCGGTTTCGGACGAAAAGATCAGCCTGGAGTACAAACTAAAGCGCTGGATTGAGGGGAGCTGGCTGGACCCCGACGAAGCGCATTTCTTCTGGAACGGGACGTTTTCGCCGGAACAACTGGCGCGGGTGCGGCCGGGGACGCGCGGCAGCGGCCTGAAGGAGTTGGTGGACCGGCTGGAGTTGAACGGCCGGGGGGGCATCGACCGGTACCTGGGGGTGGATCAGAATTACTACCTGGCGGACGACATCCTGTACAAAACGGATCGAATGAGCATGGCGCATTCGTTGGAGGTGCGGCCGCCATTTCTGGATCACCGGATTGTGGAGTTCGCCGCTTCCTTGCCCTGGAGCCTGAAGATCAGGGGCTTCGAGCAGAAATTCCTGCTGCGGGAACTGATGCGGGGCAAGCTGCCGGAAGCGGTGCTGCAGCGCGGGAAGACGGGCTTCGACATCCCGGCGCACGACTGGTTCCGAGGGCCGCTTCGCGCGCTGCTGATGGACACCGTTACTCCTGAGGCGGTAAAAGCCACAGGCATATTCGACGCGCAGGCAGTGGAATCCCTGATAAGCGATCATATGGAGAGACGGATCAACGCCGGATACCACTTATGGGGCCTGTTGACGCTTTTCCTGTGGATGAAGAGATGGAACGTGGAGATTCCTCCCGCGCTCCGGGGAGCCGAGAAGCAGGCGCCGGCCCCAGTATTCGCTATCAGTTAATCGTGGCGCTGGTAGCAGCGCTGGTCTTCCTGGGTTCGATTGTCAGCCCGCCTTCCCTGATGGACGATGTGGATGCGGTGCAGGCCCAGATCGCGCGCAACATGCTGCAATCGGGCGACTGGGTGACGGCGCGCCTGGACGGGGTGGCCTACCTGGAGAAGTCGCCGCTGAAGTACTGGATGATGGCCACGTCGTTCCTGATCTTCGGCGTACACGATTGGGCGGCGCGAATTCCGCTAGCGCTGGCGGCGGTAGGGCTGTGCCTGCTGACGGCGCGGTTCGGGGCGTGGGCGTTCGGAAGGCGCGCGGGGATGTACAGTGGCCTGGCGCTCGCGACCAGCGTAGGTCTGTTCCTGTTCACGCGCATCCTGATTCCGGACGCGATTCTCACGCTGACGATCACGCTGGCGTTGTGGGCGCTGATGCGGGCGACCGAAGAGGGGGAAGCGCACCCGCGGCGGTGGGCGGCGGCGATGTGGGCGGCGATGGCGACGGGGCTGCTGCTGAAGGGCCTGATCGCGGCGGTGTTCCCGATCGGAGCGGGGCTGAGTTACCTGTATTTCAGCGGGGCGCTGGGGCGGCGGAAAACGTGGACGCGGCTGAGCCCTATCGGAGGAATCCTACTATTCCTGGCGATTGCGGCTCCGTGGCACGTGCTGGCAACGCTGAGGAATCCGCCGTATCTGGACTTCACGATGCACAGCGAGAGCGGCTCGTACCACGGGTTCTTCTGGTTCTACTTCATAAACGAGCACGTGCTGCGTTTCCTGAACCTGCGCTACCCGCGGGATTACAACACGGTCCCGCGGCTGTACTTCTGGCTGTTTCATCTGCTGTGGCTGTTTCCGTGGAGCTTCTATCTTCCGGCCGCGTTCCGAGGGGCGTATCGCAAGCCGGACCGGGCCTCGCGCACGCGCCTGATGGCGCTTTGCTGGTGCGGAGTGGTGCTGGGATTCTTCACGTTCTCGACCACGCAGGAGTATTACTCGATGCCGTGCTACCCGGCGCTGGCGCTGCTGGTGGGGTGGGCGATCGCGAGCGGGGACGGGTGGCTGAAGTACGGGACCAGAGCGATTGCGGGAGTAGCGACGGTGGCGGCGGGGGCCATCGGGGTAATCCTCTGGCTGGTGCGGGGGATGGCGGCGCCGGGCGACATCGCGAGGGCGCTGACGCAGCACCCGGAGGAATACACGCTCTCGCTGGGGCACATGTCAGACCTGACGCTGGCGGCGTTCGCGTATCTCAAGACGCCGCTGGCGCTGGCGGGGCTGGCGTTCACCATCGGCGCGGCGGGGGCGTGGCGATGGAATAAGCGCCGTGGCCCGGCCCCGGTGTTGGCGTTGACGGCGATGATGGTTCTGTTCTTTCACGCAGCGCGGGCGGCGATGGTGACCTGGGATCCGTACATGTCGTCGCGGCCGCTGGCGGAAGCGCTGCTGAAGGCGCCACCGGGCGAGTTGATGGTGGACGATCAGTACTACTCCTTCTCCTCGGTTTTCTTCTACACGAACCGGAGAGCGCTGCTGCTGAACGGCCGGGTGAACAACCTGGAGTACGGATCGTATGCGCCGGACGCGCCGAAGGGCGTGTTTATCGACGACCGCGAGTGCCAACGGCGCTGGCGGGAGGCCCGGCGATATTACCTGGTAGCGGCGGGACCGGCCATGCCACGCCTCAATGGACTGCTCGGCAAAGACGCCCTGCACGTGGTGGCGGCGAGCGGCGGCAAATTCCTCTTCACCAATAACTGAAAAACTTTCGCGCCCTATTTTCAACGACTTGAAGGAGTGAGCCGGGCTGGACAAAACAGCGCGGATGCTAGTTTCAAGTCGGGGTGAGGGTTATGCGGTCTTCGCGAGGTTGGCGAAGCCGTTTCTCTTTCCGAGGGCGTGGATGACAACCAAGAAAACGGGCCGACAGACTCCGAAGAGTTGCGCCGAATGCAGCCACTGGAAAGAGGTTAAACGCCGGATCCGACTTTCCGAATTTCTGAACGCGGCTCTCACGGACATCGAAGCGAAGCTCGCGAAGAAGGAGCTGAAGCCAACGATGGGCGATTATTTGAAGCTGCTGCAAATGGAACAGGATGTCGAGCACGAAGTCCCGAAGGAAATCAGGGTGACATGGGTCGAACCGACGGAGCCGTCAAACTCCGCGGAATAAAGTACACGCCGCTACCATCGCAGCAGAGATTCCATCAATCCGAGGCCCGGTTCAAGGGGTTCTCGGGGCCCATCGGCAGCGGCAAGAGCCAGGCTCTATGCCAGGAGGCGGTGCGGCTGAGCTATATGAATCCGGGGCGCCTGGGCCTGCTGGGGGCGCCGACGTACCCGATGTTACGGGACGCGACGCAGGGGACGCTGTTCGAGATTCTGGATTCGAACGGGATACCGTTCGAGCACAACAAAGCCGAAAACACGCTGGTGATGAAGGACACGGGGTCGCGGATCCTGTTTCGGCCGGTGGACGAATTCGAGCGGTTGCGCGGAACGACGCTGGCGTGGTTCGGGCTGGACGAGCTGACCTACACGCAGGAAGGGGCGTGGCTTCGGCTGGAAGGCCGGCTGCGAGACCCGCGGGCGGAGCGCCTGTGCGGATTCGCGGTGTGGACGCCGAAGGGTTACGACTGGGTGTACCGGAAGTTCCTGGCGGATCGCGTACGCGGGTACGAGGTGGTGATCGCGAAGCCGCTCGAGAACCGGTTCCTGCTAGACCGCATTCCGGACTACTACGAGCGGTTGCGAGGGAGCTACGACGAACGCTTCTACCAGCAGGAGGTTCTGGGCGAGTACGTGAGCCTGGAGGGCACGCGGGTATACGCGGCGTTCGACAGGACCAGGCACGTGAAGGAGTTGCAGGTGGATCCGTACCTACCCCTTCTTTGGGCGCTGGATTTCAACGTGGACCCGATGTCGTCGGTGGTGGCGCAGGTGGGACACGGCCATGTGAGCGTGTTGGACGAGATCGTGATCCGGCACGGAACCACGTTTGAAGCCTGCGCCGAGTTTCTGGCGCGGTACGCGAAGCATCGGGGCGATGTGGTGGTGTTCGGGGACGCATCGGGACACCACCAGATGACGTCGGGGGCATCGGACTTCGAAATGGTCCGGGAGTATTTCCAGGCGCATTCGAACCTGGCGGCGCAGTATCGCACGCCGCGCTCGAACCCGAGCGTGCGGCTGCGAGTGAACCTGATGAACGCCAAGCTGCGGACGGCGGCGGGGCAGGTTGAGCTGCTGGTGGACGAGAAGTGCAAGGACCTGATCAAGGACTTCGAGCAGGTGATGTACAAAGCGGACAGTGGGCTGATCGACAAAGACCGCGACCGCATGAGGACGCACCTATCGGACGCGCTGGGGTACATGGTCTGGGAAGAGTGCAGATTGTCGACGCCGGTGGGCGAGCGGGTCCAAAGGCTGCTGCATTGAAAGAACGCTGGAAGGACATGCAGAACATCAATCGCGAACATCCGGAGTACGTCGCGCGAAAAGCGATGTGGAAGCGGTACAAGGACCTCTACGCGGGCGGCGAGCGCCTGAGGGAGAGCGCGTCGGAATACCTGATACGGCGGCACAAGGAGCCGGGCGACGTGTACGGCGAACGGCTGAGCAGGGTGTTCTACGAAAACTACATCGGCTCGGTGATCGACTGGTACGGGGCCACGCTGATGCGACGGGAGCCGATGGTGCTGTTCGAAGGCAACGACCCGGCCGCGAAGAGCTTTTACAGCCTACTAGCCGACGACTGCGACCTGAAAGGAACGAACCTGCACGAGTTCTTCCGGCGGCAATTCATACAAACGCTGGTGTGCGGCAGCAGCTATGTGGTGGTGGACTTCCCGCGAGAAAGCGGGCGGGCGCTGACGCGGGCGGAAGAGGACGCATCCGGCAGATCGCGCGCATTCCTGGTGGATTACGGGGCGGACGAGGTCATCAACTGGAACTACGACCCGAACGGCGGCCTGGAGTGGGCGGTGATCCGGACATCGTGCCTGCAGCAGTCGAAGGTCACAGACGCGAAGTGGGAGCGGGAGACGCGGTGGATTTACTACGACCGCGAGCGTTTCCAGGTTTACCGGAAGGGCAACGAATCGAGCGAGATCGAGCTGGTGGACGAGGGGCGGCACGGGCTGGCGGGGGAGCGGCGGGTTCCGATGTTCCGAATGGAAGTGAGCGAGGGGCTGTGGCTGATGAATAAGTCGGCGCTGCTGCAACTGGAGCACTTCAACAAATCCAACGCGCTCGGGTGGGCGCTGACGATGGGGCTGTTCGCCAGTCCGGTGGTTTATTCGGAGCGCGAGTTCAGCCAGGTAGTGGGGGATTCGTATTACATCCAACTGGGGCCGGGAGACCGATTCGGGTGGACGGAGCCGGAGGGAAAGGTCTATCAGATCGCGGCGGACAACCTGGTGGCGCTGAAGGACGAGATCTACCGGGTGTGCTACTCGATGGAGCAGGCCGGCGCGAGCTCAGCGGGAAGCCGGCAGTCGGCGCTGAGCAAGCAGATGGACTTCAGCATCACGGAGGAGGTTCTGCGGGCCTACGGCGACATGGTGAAAGAGACCATGAAGCAGGTGCTGTGGGCCATTGCGGCGGCGCGGCGGGACGAGGTTTCCATCGAAGTTTCGGGGCTGGACGACTTTGACATTCAGGACTACGGCACAGAATTGGACGATGCGAAGAAGCTGCTCGATCTGAAGATCGGGTCGGAGACCTTGACGAAGCAGATATTCAAGAGGCTGGCTTTCAAATATCTGTGCGACGCCCGGCAGGAGGTCAAGAACCAAGTGGCGGAGGAGATCGACCGGGCGCAGGCGGGGTAGGGCTTTCGGGTGGGGTCCAACGCCGTTCACTTCGTAAGTCCTCTGCGAACGCAGGGCTGCGCCTCAGTGCATCCTCGAACCGGGCCGGGCGTGCCCGGCCCCTACAAAGGCGTCGAGAAGAGCCACGGAGGATAGCTGCGCCACAAAGAACGGGATTGGGGTTGGAGGCGGAATCGAGAGGGTTATGGAAGGAATCGACGTACAAGCGATCGTGCGGCAAGCGATCAACGAGTTCGTAAGCCAGGAGCAGTCCAAGAGCGAGCCGGCCCACAAGGCGGAGTTGCAGGAAGAGCGCAAGCGCCGGGAGCAGTTGGAACGCCGGGTGAACGAACTGGTGGAAGAGAACAAGCGGAGCCGGCGCGTGGCGGAGGAAGCAGAGAGGGGTTCGGCGGTGCGAGCCGAGCTGCAGCGGCTGGGCGTCACGAAACTGGACCTGGCGTTCAAGGCCGTACAGGACGCCGTAGTGCGAGCCGAAGACGGGCGGCTGGTGGCGAAAACGGATAGCGGGGAAACGTCCGTGAAAGACTACCTGGCCGCGTTCGTGGCGGAAAATCCGGAATTCCTGCCGGCGCGGATCGCCGGCGGGAGCGGGCTCTCAGCGACGCAAAAAGCGCCCGGGACCAGCCGTCAGACGGTGGACTTGGAGCGCATCCGTCCTGGAATGGACGCGGAGGAAATGCGGCGCGTGCGAGAGGAGATCGTGCGGGTGGCATCACAGAGCCTGCGCGGGCTATAAGGCTGTCATGGAATTACCATTCCAACCATTCCCCGGGCGGTGGCGGCTCGCCAGAGTGGCGTCGCCGCAACGTCAAGGGGCGGTTGGGCCAAGTGGACACGCGGTTTCATGACATAGAAGGAACCGGCCATGGCAGGCGACCGCGCCATGCCCGGCGGTAACAAACAGTAAGGAGAACAGATGGCAGTTATTACTTCAGCAAACGTCGCAACTGCGATTGTCAAGCTGGTGGCGGCGGAAGCTTTGCCGGTGCTGGTGGGGAACCTCGTGATGGGGAACCTGGTCAATCGAGACTATGAACCGGCCTTGGCGCAAGCCGGGGACACGATCAACGTGCCAATCCCGCCGGACATGGTGGCGAACAACATCATCGACGGGAGCGGATTGGTGCAGCCTCAGAATCCGAGCCTGGGGAACGCGCAGATCGTGCTCAACACGCACGTGGAAGCGACCTTCCAGATTCCGGACGTGATCAAGGTGCTGGCGACGCCGGACCTGATGAAGATCTACATGGGGCCGGCGATGGCGGCGATCGCACAGAGGATCGAGAGCGATCTGCTTTCGCTGTACGGGGGATTCACGATGAACGGGACGGTGGGAACGCCGGGCACGGCGATCACGGAAGCCACGATCGACGCCGCGGAGACGGCCCTGTTCCTGGCGAAGTCTCCGTCCTCGGAGCAGAAGTTCATCGTGGTGGACGCGGCCGCGTATTCGGCGTGGAGGCAGATACCGCGGTTCAGCGAGTTCCAGACGGCGGGCGACGCCGGATTGCGCGCGCTGATCGACGGGACGGTGGGGAGGGTGAAAGACTTCTTCGTCTTCCGTTCGCAGTGGGTGCCGAAAACGGGCAGTAGCCCGACTACGACGCACAATCTGGCGTTCACGAAGAACGCGATCGGGCTGGTGGTCCGCCGGTTGCCGCAGCCGCTGCCGGGAACGGGAGCGATCGCAGAATACGCCGAGTTGGGCAATTTCGGCATGCGGGTGGTGATGAGCTACCAGCCGAACACGCTGGCTCAGCAGTTCACGGTGGACGCGCTGTACGGGTGCGGCATCCTGCGGAACCAACTGGGCGTGCAGGTGCAGACCTAGACAAGGGATGGCGGGCCCGAGGGTCCGTCCGCGGCGCCGGCTGGGCCGGCGCCGCAGTTTCCGACGGCATTTCCGGCGAGGAGAAAGAACATGGATTTGAGGGCGTTTTATCAGAAGATTCGCGACGCGGCGGCGGCGATCGAGGAACCGTTTCCTATCGTTGTGAGCCTGGCGACGGCGGACGGAGGTAAGGAAGGCATGCCGATCGAGGTGACGCGGCAACTGGCCGCGAAGATGATGGTGGAAGGATCGGCGCGACTGGCGAACGCGGAGGAAGCGCGGCAGTTCCGGGAACAACAGGCCGAGGCGAAACGTCTGGCGGACCAAGCGGCGGCCGCGACCCGAGTGCAACTGACGGTGCTGACGACGGCCGAGCTGAACCGGCTGCGAAGCCCTGGGAAAGCCACCAAGGACTAGGCGAACATGGCTCTGTTCCTAGATGGCGCGGTATCCACGACGGGAGACCTGACGGCGCAGGACTCGCAGCTTCTGGGAGTCGCCAGCACGGAGGGAATCGACCTGGGGAGCAAGCTGGCGCTGGCGCAAGAAGAGCTGGGCGTCGAACTGCGGGCGCTCTTGAACAGGGCCAGCCCATGGGACCCGTTCTGTTGGCCGGCGCCGGCCTATATCGATCACATGGGTATCCGTCACGTGGTGGTGACGCCGCCGCTGAAGATGTGGCACACGTTTCGGACCCTGGAGATGGTCTACCGGGACGCTTACAACAACGAATTGAACGACCGCTACGCGGGGAAGCGCGACGCGTTCCACGAGATGGCGGCATGGGCGCGGGAGAAACTGATCCTGCTCGGAATCGGGATGGTATGGAAACCCGTGCCGCGAGCCGAGACTCCGGGGGTGGCGCCGGCGCAGGGGTCGTTGGCGGCAGGAACCTACTATGTGACGATGGCGTGGGTGAACAGCGCGGGCGAAGAGGGAGCTAGCGCGACGCCGGCGGTGGAGACAAACACGGGCGGCACGCTGGTGGCGCAGCCTGGGGCGGCGCCCGAGGGAGCGACCGGCTGGAACGTGTACGTGGGCGTTTCCGCGGATAGCATGACCCTGCAAAATACGTCTCTCCTGGCGCCAGGGCAGAGCTGGACACAGCCGGCGACGTTGACGACAGCGGGGCGGAAGGCCGGCTCGGGGCAAGCGCCGAGCTACCTGTGGCCGGCGCCGCGCCTACTGCAGAGGGGCTAATGGCAAGTCGAATCGGAAGCGCAATTACATCCAAGGTCATTGCCGTAATGACGGCGCCACAAGGGGTGAGCGCCGAGCTCACGGCGCTCGCGCCACCGGACCAGACGGCGGCGAGCCTGTGGCAGGCATCGCAGGTGCGGGCGCAGAACGCGACGGCCGACCTGGTGGAGCGGAGCAGCGGGACGCAATACCCGGCCGCCAACGTGTACTGCGCAAAACTCGTTAACAAGCTGACGGAAAAATTCCGGACGTTCTCTGGAACGGCGCAGATGGCGATTGAAATCCGTTATTCGCAGGACCGCCTGGAGGGACTTCAAGACAGGCTGGAGCTGTACACGGACGCAGTGGCGCAGACGCTGGACGGGGCGCGCGGCGATTGGGGCGACGGAATGTTCTTCGCCGGGGCATACGAGGTGTCGTTCGGAGCGGTAAAACATGGCGGGAAAAACTTTGTCCAGCCGGCCAAAATCACATTCGATATTGAAGTGAGCGTGAATTAGCATGTCGTACATTTCCTCTAACGCAAACAGATTCTACGTGGCGCTGGAGAGTTCCTACGGGCAGGTGGGAACGATCTCGGCGGCGAACCGGATCCCGGCGGTGAAGCTGGGAGTCACACAGCAACTCGAGACCGTCAAACGCCAGGACAAGACGGGCAGCCGAACCTTCGCCGGATTGCCGCCGGGCGGCAGGCGGCTCACGGATTTCGACCTGCGGACGTACATGACGACTTGGCAGAGCGGTCAGCCGGGACCGACGTACGGGCCGCTCTTTCAAGCTGTTCTGGGAGCGGCTCCGACGACCTTCGCAGGCGGAACAGTGGCATCAAGCACAGCCGCCGGCAGACTGGGTTTTCAGGCGCCCCATAACCTGTCGCCGGGACAGGCGGTAGTGTGCGGAGGCGAAATCCGATTCGCGGCGGCCATCGTGGATGCCAATACGGTGCAGTTGAACGCGCCGCTAACGGTGCAACCGGCGACGGGCGGAGCGGTGACGGCGGCGGTAACGTACGCGCCCGCGACGGCTCTGCCGAGCGTGAGCCTGTTCGACTACTGGTCGCCGGCGACGGCGGTGCAGCGGCTGCTGTGCGGCGCGGCGGTGGACCAGATGGATATCTCGATCAACGGCGATTTTCACGAGTTCCGTTTCCGCGGCGTGGCGCAGGATGTACTGGACAGCAGCAGCTTCTCCTCCGGTCAGATGGCCAACTTGCAGAGCTTTCCGGCGGAGCCGGCGCTGGGGGCCTTCGATTACTCGATCGTGCCGGGGCACATGGGCGAGGCATGGCTGGGCTCGTCGCCAACCCAGTTCCTGACCATCACGAGCGGGACGGTCACGCTCAAGAACAATCTGGATACGCGCGAGAGAGAGTTTGGGAGCAGTCTGCCGCAGGCCATATCGCCCGGCCAGCGCTCGGTGACGGCCGCTTTCGAACTTTTCAGCCAGGACGATCAAGCGACGCAAGGCCTGTACCAGGCGGCGCGGCAGGAATCGCCGATCAGCGTCATGTTTCAGCTCGGCCAGCAACCAGGCCAACTACTGGGCATATGTCTGCAGAGCGTCATCCCGGAAGTGCCGGAGTTCGACGACAGCGGCAACCGGCTGCAGTGGGAATTCCGGCCGGCGCGAGCGCAGGGCACGTTGGACAACGAAATTGCGGTGGCTTTCGGGTAGGGCCGCTTCCCGGCCGGACGAGCCGAAGCCACACAGGGCCCTTCTTGACGCGGAGACGCCGAGACGCGGAGAAAAGAGAACAAGATGATGGCAGGCGAGGCGCCCGCTTGACCCACCCGCCCCACGAACTGGCGAGCCGATCGCCATGGCCAGGCGGAATATCAAAAATGATCTACGAAAGTGTGAAGACGGTGGAGTCGGCGGTGGCGCCGGGAGTGACGTTCACGGTGACGCGGATGTCATTCGCGCGGCGGGTGGAACTCATGCGCCGGGTGCAGGAACTGGTCCGGCGGATGGAGTTTCTCGAAGCCAGCAGCCGGCCCGGCGACCAGATGGAAGCGACGCTGCTGAAGGCGGAGGTTGGCCGGCTCTATCTGGCATGGGGGCTGCGCGGGATTGCCGGCCTGGAAGTGGACGGAGCGGAGGCCACGCCGGAACTGCTGGCGGAGGCGGGACCGGAGAGCCTGTTTCAAGAGGCGCTGGCCGCGGTGCGCGCGGAGGCGGGGCTGACCGAGGCGGAAAGAAAAAACTGACAGTCGCCTTCCATTTCCAATTCTCCAACCAGGCCGGTTGGAAGTGCGACGCGTGCCGGAAAGCCGGATTGGAGAAGAAGCGGCGCTGCGGATGGATCGAGAGATCCGAGGACGCCGGAGGCCCGCCGGTTTGGGTGAGGGGGGGCGTGGTGATCACGACGTGCCCGAAATCGTACGTGACCGGCGAAAGCCTGGCGCTGGTGGAGGAGTTCCTGATCCGGCAGCGGCTGGGAGGGGTACGCGCCGCAGAGCTCGATGCGCGCCGGGTGGAAGCGTTCCTGGTTCTGGAAAAGGCGCTTGAAGCGGAGACACACGATGGCCAGCACACAAGAAGATCTTCTCGATGATTTCGCCACTCTGGCGAGCAACCTGGCGTCCAACCCGACCGAGACAGGCGGGACGATGCGGACGCCGGCGAATGCGCCCGGCGAGCCGGCCACGGATTTCAGCGGACTGCAGATTGGCAACACGGACCCGCCCGCGCAACCCGAAACGATCCGCAAGGCGAGCAGCAGTACCACGAGCGGCTCCAGCGACGGCGCGTCGGCGGCCATGCTGATGCTCGAGAGCGGGCTTGGCCTGGCGCCGCTGATCGGCGGACTGCTGGGGCTCTTTGGCGGAGGAGGGTCGCCCACCCAGCCGGCGCTGACCAAGTACGCGATGCCGTCGGCGCTCGACATCGAGGCGGCCGATACCGGGCAAGGGCTGAGCAACGCGGACTATGACCAGACGGGAATGGCGCGCGCGTACGACGGGACGGGGAATACGCCGGCGGATACGGCCGTTTCGGGGTCGAGCGGGAAGCAAACAGGGCCCGCCAGCGGCACGAGCGGCAACGGCGCGGGCTCACAGCCGCAAATCACGGTGAGCGTGCAGGCGATGGATGCGCGGTCGTTCATGGACCGGAGCACCGACATCGCCGCGGCGGTCCGGGACGCGATGCTGAACCTGAATAGCATCAACGATGTGGTGACGGACCTCTGACCATGGCCAGTTTCCCCAGCTTGAAAACAGGGGCCGTCGCCCAGTACCCGGCGACGCGGCGCATCCGCTACCAGAACCAGGCGCTGCGGTTCGTGGACGGGACGGAGCAGCGCTACCGGGACTGCGAGGCGCCGCTGTTGCGTTGGGAGATTCGTCTGAGCCAACTGGATGAAGGCGAAATGGCGGCCTTGGAGGAGTTCTTCATGGCCAACCAGGGCGCGTTCGGGAGTTTCACCTTCACCGACCCGTTCGACGGCGCAACCTATCCGGACTGCAGCCTGGAGGCCGATGCACTCCCTTTGGCGGCGGTGGCGGAAATGAGCAGCACGACCTCTTTAACGGTGGTCGAAAACCGGAACTGACGATGCTGGTTTATCCACAACTCGGGACCGGAGCGCTGAGCCAGTTCCCCATCCGGAAAGAGAGACGCACTCGGACAGTGATCAATGCGACCGCGGACGGGAGGTCGATCAAACTGGCGGACCCGAACGCCGTGACCACCACGTGGCAACTCGAGTATGCGGAGCTGACGGACACCGAGGCGGGCGCCATGGAGGCTTTCTTCGCCGCGGTGGAGGGAACGCTGAACGGGTTCACGTTCCTGGACCCGGCGGGCAATCTGCTGGCGTGGAGCGGCCAACTGGACGATGCAGTGTGGGCCACCGGGCCCATGCTTCGGCTGGCGAGCGGCGAGGCGGACCCCGCCGGCGGGACGCTCGCATGGCGGCTCACAAACACCGGCGCCGGGCCGCAGACCATCACGCAGACGCTGGCCTCGCCGGGCGATTACGTCTATTGCTTCAGCGTCTACGCGTGCGCGCAAGAGAACACCACCGTGACGGCGCTGATAGGGAACGGGCGCATGGCGCAAAGCGTGACAACGGGCTGGAACAGGATCGCGTTCACCGGAACGGGCGGCGCGGGAGCGGAGTCGGTGCAGTTCGGACTGGAGATACCGGCGGGCGCGACGGTGGATGTGTACGGACCACAGGCGGAGCCGCAGGAGGGCGCATCGATCTACCGGGCCAGCACGCTGGGCGGCGTGTACGCGGATGCCAGGCTGCGCGACGACGAGCTGGCGATCACGAGCACCGGCGTCAACCGGCATTCGTGCACGGTGAACATCATCCATGTCAACCATCTTTGATCTGAAGGAACAAGCGGTCACGGACACGCCGCTGCTGCTGTTCGACTGCGTCCTGCCGGACGGCCAGACGGAGAGTTGGAGCACGCACAGGGTAATCAACGCAGGGACGACGTACGAAGCGCGGGTCTTGCAGCACAACGTCTTCGAAATGCAGACGGCGTCCGAGCAGGGCGTGGATGGAATCCCGCGCATCTCGATTGTGCTGGCCAACGCCGATTCCCACTTCTCCGAGATCGAGCGAGCGACGGGATGGAAGGGCGCGCATCTCACGGTGGGATTCCTATTCTACGACTTGCCCAACGCAGCGCCCGCGAGCGAGACCCAGGTTCTGTTTCAGGGGATTTGCAACCCACCGGACGAGATACGGGAAGCGACCTTCCGGATCACGGCGACCAACCGGATGAACCTGCAGAGAGCGCTGATGCCGCAGGTGCGGATACAGAAACGATGTCCCTGGAACTTTCCGGCGAATGCGGCGCAGTGCACGGAAGCGGTGGATGGAGGGGTCAATGGGAAATATTCCCTGTACTACCGGTGCGGGTACTCGGCGGGGATTGCGGGCGGTTCCGGGAACTTGAACGGCGGCGTGCCGTTCACGACCTGCGGCTTTGCGCGCACGGACTGCGTAACACGGGGGATGTTTCCGGATTTCGGAGGGATCGAGTACGTGCCCCCGACCATCTCGGTGCGCACGGCGGGGGACAAGAGCTGGCAGACGTCGGCGGAGAGTGTGAACGCGGCGCGGTACAACGATTTCGTGCCGATGGTCTACGGTACGGCGTGGTATGCCCCGCCGGTGGTATTCGCGCGCAACGACGGAAACCTCACCCACATGGAAGTCCTGCTGGGGATCGGCGAAATGCAGGGCGTTCGGACCGTGCTGGTGAGCGGCGTGCAGATACCGCTGGGCGTCACCGGGGCGAACATGACGGGGACCGGGTGGTACAACATCCCCACGCTTGGGACGCGCGCGGGAACGCAGAACCCGGATTTCGTGGACGGGTCCGGGCAGCCCGCGGGGGACCCGTACGGCAGCATGGCGTACCTCTCGGTGGTGGTCCCGAACGTGTTGAACGACGGCACAACGCTGCCCAAGGTCAAAGTCCTGGTGGATGGTCTCAAGGTTCCGGAGTACAACCCGGACGGATCGGCGGCGGGCGAGCAATTCACCAGCAACCCGGCATGGATCCTGCTCGACATCCTGCGGCGGACCGGGTGGAGCGCGGAGGAAATCGACATACCGAGCTTCGCGGCGGCGGCGGCTTACTGCGACGAGGCGATCAATGCGCTGGACATCAACGGCAACCCCATCGCGCTGCCGCGCTTCCAGTGCAACCTGGCGCTGAAAACCCAACGGAGTGCGGGGGACCTGGCGCGCGGAGTCCGGAACTGCGGCCGGCTGCTGTTGACCTATGGCGCGAATGGCGTTGTGCAAGTTCGCGTGGAGGACACCATTGCGAACCAGCAGCCCGCGCAGATGGCCTGGTCCAACAGCGTGGATCCGCTCAACGGGGGGTGGCCAAGCTATGAGTTCGGCGATGGCAGCAACGGTTTCGGCGGGATACTGAGGCGGGCCAGCGGCGAACCCTGCGTGCGGCTCTACTCGCGCAGCCTGGCGGACACTCCGAACCAGATCGTGGTGGAATTCCAGGACGCGCTGAACGGATATCAGCAGGACAGTCTCTCGGTGGTGGATCCGGACGACGTAGCGCTGAGCGGGCAGGTGATTTCGGTGACGTTGAACGCCATCGGGATGCCGGATTACGACCAGGCGGCGCGCCTTCTGCAATTGAATCTGGACAAATCCCTTCGCGGCAATACGTACATCGAATTCGACACCAGCGTGAAGTCGGTCGGGATCAGGCCCGGGGACATTATCACGATCACGTATCTCAAGGAAGGGTTTACCCGCCAGCCATTCCGGGTCCTCAAGATCGCGCCGGGCACGAATTATCGAGTCTCCACCATCACGGCGCAAATCCACGACGACGCATGGTACGCGGACAGCAACGGGCAACCGGCGTCGGCTCCGGGGAGCGGGGCCCAGACCGGCGTGGGAGTAGGCGTGCCGCGGCCGCTAGCCCAAGTTCGTCACGGAACTATGGAAAACTCGGCTAACCCGTTCAGAATGAGTTCAGGCAATCGCTGAGTCTGCACTACATTGGGGATGGACATGCAGACGTTCCGGCAGGCTGAGACCGAGC